>Ga0114916_1000369_pt1 | contig 31990 bp, 28 predicted proteins | sample MalvirAntarct_66_FD_83501 | JGI IMG/M metagenome (GOLD analysis project Ga0114916, IMG submission 83501) | Marine viral communities from the Global Malaspina Expedition - Malaspina viral metaG Antarct_66 | ecosystem: Environmental > Aquatic > Marine > Oceanic | place: West Anvers Island... | reverse complement strand
GTTTTGTTAAAATTTTGTTAACCTAAAAAACGACGGAATTTTATTTTAAAAAGTATCTTTGCAGTCTAATTGATTTACGACTATGAATCCCTCTGCCACTGGCTGGATCAAAAAATTACTAAAGGAAGTTTCTGGAGATGAAACCTTTCTAAACAACACTCTTGAACACTTTTATCAGGAACTTAAGCAGTGTGGATTTATTTATGGTAGTAATGTGGACGTGGTCAGCAATGCTATTCCCAAGAAAGATTTGACCGACGAAGAGTTGTGTAAAGTCAATTTAATACTGGCGTTTTTCTATTTTTATAAGCGAAACCCCTCCGAAGAAAAATTCATAGACACGGTTATCAACTTCTATAGTGCCATTACAGTCAGTAAAACTTCCATTTTTCAATCCCTATTAATCAAAAAGAAATCTGCGGCGTTATTGGAAGACCTTATTGAGAAACGCGTCCATATTGATGACAACGTGTTTACCAAGAATTTTAATTATTTCATTACCAATGCCCTTTTATTTGTAGATGTATTGGCGTATCAGAAATATTTGGACACTAACACCGTTTCAGACAAATATCTGCAAGACATTGAAACCTCTATTGAGACTATTGTCATAGAAGTTTTTGAATCCAAGCTTCAAAAAACTAAGTATGACGACAGTTTAACCAAGCTCTTTAAGTTATCCAGACGTTACCATTCTAATGGCCCTTTAGATTACGGTGAAGCCATCGCCACGCTCAAGACTTCTTTAGAAAAACGGTATATCATTGATATTGCCTGTATGGCTTCCTGGACAGATAATGTGATTGATAAAAGTGAGAACCTGTTTTTAGCCCAATTCTGTGAACATCTAGATCTCGAAATCGTGGTGTTAAGACAGTCCATTGTTGATATTGACCTGTTTTATAATTCCAATAAAAGTAAGGTTGCGGCTTTAGGTTCTAAAAATTTTGTCAAGAGTTTTTATGACAACTCGAGCAAGATGGTCATGAAGCTGATTAGCAGAAATAGTAAACGGCTTCTACAAGAACTCAAGGAAAGTAAAGAATTGATGGTACTTTTAACCAAGTCCACCACACGCGAACTCACAGCGGCCGAACACAAAAAAGTTCAGGAACAATTGATGGACATCTTTAAATCGATACCGAGCTTAGCCATTTTTATGTTACCAGGAGGTGCGCTCTTACTGCCTTTATTTATCAAGTTTATTCCGAAATTACTCCCTTCAGCATTTGATGAGAATAGGATTGATGACTAAATATTCCAACCAATCCTTAAACTCTTTTACGCGCTCTCTGGCCACGGTAATCTCTTGCTCATTATAGGTGTTTAATTTTATTTGAAGGCGCGAGTTGGCACTACAAAACACCATAGCACCTTATTGTAATGCTAAAAATATCTTAAGTTTTATCATTAAAACATAAGATAAACACAATTACAATTCCAACTTTAATCCATATTCTATAAAATTTTAAGAATCTCACCGTATTTTATATCAATTTATAATTAAAAAAAGTATATTGTTGTATCTGTATCAAGTTAAAACAGAACACGCATAACCTATGACTGGCCATTGCGGTCACACATAGTTTTACGAGGACACCTTACACACTAAAGCACTCAACTATTGAAAGAACAACATCACAAATGGTACTCCCCAACCCTTAGCAAGGATATAGAAATGCTCGTTTTTGGACACGCAGGGTATCCCGTAATCCTATTTCCAACCACCATGGGGAAACACAATGAATGTAAAGACATGAAACTTGTAGAATCTGTCCGATGGTTCGTGGAGCAAGGTAAAGTCCAAATCTATTGTCCTGATGGTATTAACGAACTGAGTTGGTACAATAAAAAAATCCATCCATCCCAACGTGCAAAAAACCACGAATGGTACGATCAGTTTATAATGAATGAAATAGTCAACCCTATTTGTCAGGACAAAGGATTGCCCAAGGTTGCGGTAGCAGGACCGAGTTTTGGAGGCTATCAAGCCTCAAATTTTGCGTTTAAGCATCCAGAAAAAGTAAGCCATATGTTTAGTATGAGCGGCGCTTTTGATATCAAATCGTTTGTAGACGGTCATTATGATAACACTGTGTTTTTCAATAATCCCATCGATTTTCTACCTGGAAATAACCATCCTGATTTATGGAAAATGAAGATTATCCTTGGCGTTGGCGAATGGGATATTTGTTTGGAAGCGAACGAAAAAATGGCCCAAATACTCCGCGATAAAAATATTCCCTTTTGGTATGATGTCCGAAAATGGGCAAAACACGATTGGCCATTATGGCGCGAGATGTTTCCAGAATACCTTTCAAAACTTTAAACTAATTAAGATACACCACCAAAAATTTATACATATGAAAAAAATTGGCATCCTATTCGGAAAAGAAAACACGTTTCCACAGGCTTTTATAGATCGTGTTAATGAGAAGAAAGTAAAAAACGTTATGGCGGAAGCCGTTTCTATAGATATGGTAGAACAGGCAAAACCTACGGATTATGCGGTAATAATTGACAGAATATCTCAGGACGTCCCGTTTTATCGCGCCTATTTAAAGAACGCGGCAATTTCTGGGACTGCGGTCATCAACAATCCGTTTTGGTGGAGTGCCGACGAAAAATTCTTCAATAATGCCTTGGCAGAAAAAGTGGGTGTGCCGGTACCAAAAACATTCATTTTACCGTCTTCACACCGTCCGCCTGATACAGATGAAAACTCCTTTAGAAATATGAAATTCCCTTTTGCTTGGGAACATATGTTCGATACCATTGGCTTTCCTGCCTATATGAAACCTCATGATGGTGGCGGCTGGAAAAGTGTGTACCGGGTTGAAAACTCACAAGATTTGTGGAAAAAACACGGCGAAACTGAAAACTTGGTAATGATGTTGCAAGAAGAAATCAATTTTACCGAGTATTTCAGATGTTACGTGTTAGATACGGACAACGTGCATATTATGCAGTATGAACCGCGAAATCCGCATCATTTACGCTATGTTATTGACGGGCCCCCGATAAAACAAGAGCTACTAGATTTGATTAAAAAATACTGTATCCGACTCAACAAAGCCTTAGGCTACGATTTTAACACGGTAGAATTCGCCGTAAGAGACGGCATCCCCTATGCCATCGATTTCTGTAATCCAGCACCTGATGCCGATGTCAATTCCGTAGGTCAGGACAATTTTGATTGGATTGTTGAAAACGCGGCCAACATGGCCATTGCAAAAGCTAAGAAATATAAAAAAGACAAAATGAACCTCACTTGGGGTAGCTTTGTAAAAGACCAAATTACCGGTAAAAAGACCACATATAAATAAATTTTGGTCACTCGTTTGAAAGATTTGTAAACAAAAGAAAATGTCGTAGTCGTAATTAAAACCAACTGTATCCTATGAAGTTCACATTAGGCATTGAAGAAGAATACCAAGTCATCTGTCCGAAAACCAGGGAATTGATATCGCACGATCAGCAAATTGTATCAGAAGCGGCCAAACTCTTAAATGAGCAAGTAAAGGCTGAGATGCACCAGGCTGTAGTGGAGGTGGGTACCAATATCTGTAAGGACATTAGCGAGGCACGAACGGAACTGACCCATTTACGGAAATCCATATCAGACATTGCAGGCACCTTAGGATTTAAAATCGGCGCAGCCGGCACCCACCCTTTTACCAAATGGGAAACCCAATTGATGACCCCTAATCCGCGATATGACGAGATTGTTAATGAACTTCAGGATACTGCCCGCTCCAATTTAATTTTCGGACTCCATGTGCATATTGGCATTGAAGACAAACAGTTGGCCTTGCATTTAACCAATGCCATGCGTTATTTTTTACCCCATTTATATGCGTTGTCTACCAATTCGCCATTTTGGGAAGGCCGGAATACAGGGTTCAAATCATTTCGTTCAAAAATATTTGACAAATTTCCACGAACCGGAATTCCTGGCGTTTTTCAAACCGTGGCAGAATATGAGCATTACATTGACATTCTAATCAAAACAAAATGTATTGACAACCCGAAAAAAATTTGGTGGGACATCCGTATCCACCCTGTTTTTCCAACGGTGGAAGTACGGATTTGTGATGTACCCATGACCATTGAGGAAACTTTGAGCATCGCCGCTTTAATTCAAGCCTTGATTGCTAAACTTTATAAATTAAGAACTCAAAATCTTAATTTTATGCTCTACCATCGCGCCTTAATCAATGAGAATAAATGGCGTGCCAGCAGATACGGACTGGAAGGCAAGATGATTGATTTTGGAAAGGAAATTGAGGTGCCTACCAAAGAATTAATGTTAGAATTACTTGATTTTGTTGATGATGTTGTGGATGAACTCGGATCGCGTAAGGAAATAGAACATATTAAGACTATGTTAGTTAACGGAACGGGAGCTGATCGGCAAATTGCTGTTTATGAAGTCACCAAGGATTTGACCAAGGTGGTCGATTATATTATTGCACAGACCGTTTTAGGAACTTAGAACACTATACATGCCTAAAGACAAGTTAAAAGTAGCCATTCTCGATATGAACAACAACCAACCCAACCAAGGCTTGCGTTGTATTGCTGATATTGTGAGAGGCTTTGAAGATGACGTTGATTATACCATATTTAATGTGAGAGGTGCTGATGAATTACCAGACAGCTCTTACGATATTTATATTTCGAGCGGCGGACCGGACAGTCCGCTTGAGGATGGACCTTGGCGCATTCCCTATCTGAATTTGGTTCAAGAATTGTGGGATTTCAATAAGAGTTCAACAGATCAAAAGAAATATATGTTCTTTATTTGCTACTCCTTTCAAGTGGTATGCGATTATTTTAAATTAGGCGAAATGCGACCAAGACGCAGCACTTCTTTTGGGGTTTTGCCCATCCACAAAACTAAAGCAGGGCTAAAAGACCCGCTGTTAGAAGGTTTGGACGATCCGTTTTACGCTGTAGATTCTCGGGATTGGCAATTGGTACAACCCCGACTGAAAGTCTTTAAGGAGCACGGCGCTTCTATTTTAAGTTTAGAAAAACTGCGGAGCCACGTCAGTTATGAACGCGCCATTATGGCCGTTCGGTTTTCCAACGAATTTGTAGGCACACAATTTCATCCGGAAGCGGATCCTATCGGGATGCGTGCCCACTTTTTAGCCGATGCCAATAAACACAAAGTCATTGCCAATTTTGGCGAAGAAAAATATGATGATATGATGGATAAAATGGACGATCCGGATAAAATCATTAGAACCCATAAAATCATTCTACCAAATTATATAGCAAGCGCTATTAAACACTTGTCACCAGAACTAATTGCATAACTTTATGATCGCCAAATTACGCCAAGCATTCAATGCCCAATTTACTGTAGAAAAATACGCTGGCATGCTGGCTGATATCCATACGCAATTCAATTATACGCCTAAATTTAAAATTGCCGAAACGCCGGTTTTTATTCCAAAAGCACTACAACAGCAATTGGTTGAAGCTTGTGATAACATTATGAAAGTGATCAATCAGCCTGATTTTAAAGACCTCACGGATGGTGCTTTTTTTAAAGAACGGATGAGAGTACCTAATGAAGATGCACAGGCAAAATTTCTACAATTAGATTTTGGGGTGTGTTTAAATGAAAAGGGAGAACTCACCCCAAAACTGATCGAATTGCAGGGGTTTCCGTCCCTTTACTTTTTTCAGGAATTGATGGGCAGAATGTATCGCAAACATTACAACGGCATCCCTGAAGATTTTTCGCAGCACCTCAACGGAATAACTTCTGAGGAATATCTTGAATTGTTACGCACGGAGATTGTTGGTGACACCGCTCCCAAACAAGTGATTCTTTTAGAAATTGAGCCTGAAAAACAGGCTACAGCTATCGACTTTTATGCCACGGAAGCGTTGTTGGGGATTAAAGTGTTGTGCATTTCCAAATTGATTAAAAGGGGGAAACAGTTATTTTATATCGATGATAATGGCCAAGAGATTCGCGTCTTAAAGATTTATAACCGCATCATTTTCGATGAATTGGACCAACGGCCAGATTTAGACCGGGAATTTGATTTTAAAGACGACGTAGATATTGAGTGGATTGGACACCCGAATTGGTTTTTCAGAATTAGCAAATATACGATGCCATTGCTGAAAGGAGACTATGTACCAAAATCCTATTACTTGGACCAACTCGAAAACATCCCGACCGATTTAGAAAATTATGTTTTAAAACCACTCTACTCTTTTGCGGGTGCTGGCGTTGAAATACATGTAGACCAAGCGAAGATTGATGCTGTTAAAGATAAATCGAATTACCTATTGCAAGAAAAAGTAGCCTATGCGCCGATTATCCAAACCATGGACGAACCAGCAAAGTGTGAAATTCGAATGATGCTACTCCATAATAGTAAAACGAATCAAACTCAAATTGTCAGTAATTTGATGCGACTGAGTAAAGGCGAAATGGTGGGTGTAAAATACAACAAGGATAAAACTTGGGTTGGTGGCAGCACTGGTTTTTTTGAACCGTGAGATTGTTGGAATGCGGTTAATTGAACGCTGATAACACAGATTTTTTATGATTTTCAGTGATTTACAAATAAATATCTGCGAAAATCATTTAAATCATTGTCATCCGCCTGAACGGACGGGCAGGTCTGTGTTTATATCACAAACTCTTATCCGGTCCCAGAATACTCACTCTGAAAACTGCACATACTATTAGAATTAGTTAGGTTTAATCAAAAAAAAAATCAGCGAAAATCAGTCAAACCCGCGTCATCCGCGTTCTATATCACAAAATCACAAACTTCTATCCGGTCCCAGAATACTCACTCTGAAACCTAGCACATACTATGAGGATTAGTAAGATTTAAAAAAAAAAAACCAGCGAGAATCAGCCAAATCCGCGTCACCCGCCTGAACGGACGGGCAGGTCAGCGTTCCATCCTGAATCACAAACTCTTATCCGGTGCCGGAATACTCGCATGGAAATCCGTCGCAATACGTTGAGTATAACTATCCAACAATTCCATCACCCGGTCCGCACTCTCGGAAACCACAATCATCCCGATGTGCCATTTTTTATGCATTCGCCAGGCAATTTCAGGATCGTTAAAACTGGAGGTATCCGGGTTTTCAAATTTACTTAAGGATACCACAATTCCCGCATACTGATTTTTGACTTTAGGCAAGGTATACACTTCATGTCTTAAGGTCGCACTTTCGATACGCGCCCATTCTCCCCAAAGATTAATGCCCGATGCCAACTCTACCATTTCCGCTAAATTGGCCCCACCTACTCGTGAAGATGTTTCCAGAAAAAACAATTCGCCTGTCTCTTTAGATTCAATAAACTCAGTGTGCGACGCACCAAACTGCATTCCGAAAGCGGTCATGACCTCAGCATTCATCTTGGTTAATGCCTTTTCGATTGTAGTGCCAATTTTACAAGTGGCAGATCTGAAGACACCTCCGCCATGAGCGACTTCAAATGGCGTATCCAAATATTTGCTCACTCTAGAAAATATGACTTTTCCGTCAAGCGTCAAACTGTCTACATGGTACACATCGCCTGGGGCAAACTTTTCAATTAAATAATTGTCCCGTTCGTCTTGAAGCGCATTGACTATTTGCCAAAGTTCTTCGCGATTATTGATCTTCTTAATACCGGTTGCAGAGGCTTCCAAACGCGGTTTTAGAAACCAGGGCGGACTCACATTATCCGCATAGGCATTGATATCAACATCATGAAAAAGAGCCGTAAACCTGGGTACATTGACGCCTTCTTCCTGTGCTTTCATGCGCATGGCCAATTTATCCCTAAAATAGTGTGAGGTCGTTCTGCCCATGCCGGGCATTCTGAAATGTTCGCGCAAAAGTGCTACCTTTTCGACATCAAAATCATCCAAGGCCACAATACGATCGAATTTTATCGTTCTGAATTTATAAGCGATGCCCTTGGTGACATCACTTTGATTCCAATTTTCCACGTAAAACACATCATCAATGGCTTCCCACGGCCACACCTCGTGTTCCAATTTCTTTTTGGTCAATAAATACACATTATTGCCTTCAGCTTTACAGCTTTTTATAAAATCGGCGCCTTTATGATACGTGGTAACACATAGAAAATTGAGTGGTCGTTTTGTAGACATATTTTGGTGGGATTTTTAATGATAACGGATTTTAAATAAACTGCCTTACTCAAAATCATTAACTGAAGCAACGGTTACTTCAGCTTAATTCACACACAAAATACAAAATAAACCCTTAGTTCTCAGAAATAGATTTGATATAATTCACCATTAATTGCACACCATAGCCACTTGCACTTTTCATTTTGGCATATTTAGAGTCGCCAAATGATACGCCCGCAATATCCAAATGCATCCATGCCTGATGCTCCTCCGTGAATGCCTCTAAAAACTTTGCTGCCGTAGTTGCACCTGCAATAGGTTTTCCACTGAAGTTTCTCAGGTCCGCAATATCACTGTGCAAATCACTATCAAAATCAGAGAACAGCGGTAACGGCCATACGCGTTCATTGATTTCAAAACCTATTTTTGAAAGATTTTGAGCCATCTCGGTATTGTTAGTAAACATACCTGCAGCCGCATACCCTAAAGTTTGTACCACACTCCCGGTTAAAGTAGCAAGATCAATGACTTGCTTGGGTTGGAATTCCTTAATGATATAATTCAGACCATCGGCCAATACCAAACGGCCCTCAGCGTCAGTATCAATAATTTCAATAGATTTGCCAGAATAACTGTTAATCACATCTCCCGGACGGTAACTATTGCTGTCCACCGCATTTTCTGCGGAAGCGACTACACCAACAACATTGACGTTGAGTTTTAATTTTGCCACCAGCTCTACAACGCCTAGTACAACAGCAGCGCCACCCATATCGCTCTTCATATAATGCAGATTGGTTGAAGGCTTAATTGACAAGCCGCCGGTATCAAAGGTGATCCCTTTACCTACCAAACCGATATCCACCGCTGCACCTTTTTTCGGCATATATTGGGTTACAATAACCACTGGCGGATTCGCACTCCCTTGCCCTACGGCCAGAACGGCGTGAAAACCTTGCGCTTCAAGTTCCTTTTTGTGTAATACTGTGCATGTGTAGTTAGCATCATGCGCAGAAGCTTGCGCCCATTGCCCTAAAAACTCAGGTGTTTTTTGATTGGCCGGTGCATCTACTAACGTTTTAATTCTATTAATGGTGGCGCCAATTTCTTGAGATTCTTCAAGAAGGGCGGTCACGTCTTGAGAATTCACAATTTCAAATGTAATTGGCCCTTCCTGCTCCTTTTTGGATTTAAAAGCGCCAATATTATAAGCCGACATTTCTAAACCAATCACCACTTTGCGAAGTTCAGCATCAGAAAAACCTTCTGTTATAATTTGAACAGGCCCTTTCCAATATTTTTTATAATCGAAACTGAGTTTCCTGAAGGCGTCGTCAATATTAACGGCATCTTTTTCCTCTCCTAAGCCTAACAAATACACCCTATTGCCTTCTGCACCGTAAAGCATTTGAGCGGTTGAAAACTCACCATTAAAATCGGGGTCTTTTACCGTGGTATATTGACTAAGATGGTCCAATTGTCCTTTACGACAGGGTACAATGACATCTTGATGGATATTAAGCTGGGTAATGTGTTTATAAATCATAATTTCAAATTAAAAATAAAGCCATTTCACAGCTTTTGGAAACTCATGTTTCCAATAAATTTCCGCATGCTTTCCTATTTCATTGATTGAAAAATGGAAATCTATCGCATGGTTTTCAACCATTTTTTCTCTAAAAATGGCTTCCAGTTTTTGGGCATTTGGCAAATGTTCCGCACTTTCATTACCTCCTGAATACAAATAAATTTTAGACTCCTGTAAAGGCTGAAAGGACTCCGTTTGATTGAAAATTGTTTTCGCAATCCACAGACTTGGTGAAAAGATCATCATTTTACCAAAAACACCCGGATTTAACAATCCCGCGTGTAGGCTGATCAGCCCTCCCAACGAACTCCCACCAATCCCCGTATTTTGAAAATCAGGCAGCGTTCTATAATTACTGTTAATGTAAGGAATTAATTTTTCAATGATAAACTGAATATAGAAATTGCCTTTCCCTTCACCATATCTGGGATGGTAATACGGCAGATATTCACTGATACGCTCATCTTCTCCATGGTCTATAGCAATGACAATAATATCACTCATGCCCTGCTCGGCCAGTTTTGCCAACGACTGATCTATAGCCCAATCGCCAAAAGGAGACATGGGGTTAAACAAATTTTGCCCATCCTGTAAATAAAGCACAGGGAAATGTTTATGCGTTTCATAGTAATTGTAAGGCAACAACGCAGATATTTTTCTGGTAGCCTGCAAATGTGGGATTTCATAAGCCTCTTCAAGAACCTTTATAATAGGTTTAAAATCCGTCATTGAATGTCATAATTATTTACGCGCGAAATTACTGTTTTATGGTTTTAAAAACTTAGATTTTATGATTTTATATTAATTATGAGCATATAGCTAAGGCGCATTTTAGAGAAGTTGAAATAGTGTTTTGGAATACCTTATAAGGTACATCTGATGAACCAGCGGCACAGAAATGCGGATTTCTCTAATTAAAAAAAGGATCAACATTTAAATTTATAGTATATTTAGTTTTAATAATTACCTAATGGCAATCAAACATCAGCGGATAAATTAATAGATGATTACAATACATTATAAAAAAAAGTTCGGATTTATAAACCTGATCTCTGGTATTATTTGGTTACTATTTGCCATTCTACAGGTCACAATGAGTGAAAATCCTATATGGTTAAGTTGTTTTTGGTTTTTACTCCCTGCATTTTACCTCATGGTCTATTATAATCAGAGCACTAAAAACTATCTGACCATCGATGACGGCATCATTAAGCAGAATTGGTTGTTTGGGAAGCAAATGAAGCTAAATGATATTTTGAAAATCAGCCATCATTCTGGGGAGTATATCTTAATCTCCTCCACCAAGAAAATGAAAATTCAGATTGAGGTTATCCACGAAGATTCCCTTTCAGCATTACAAAAGGCATTAAAAAGTCTCCACGTCGTATGGGTTTGACACCGATTGCTACCTTCTCATAAAGCTGTGCATTCTCTATTTTATTAATACGACATAAATCCACCTTATTTAAGTCTATTTATAAAACAATGTTAATTCTTTTTTTGTTTCTAACCAATCGTTTAGTTTTGCCCTAGAGTTAAAAATCAATGGCACGAAAAAAAGAATACTTAGAAGATGAAGTCCTTGAAAAAGCCATGCATCTTTTTTGGCGCTATGGTTACGAAAACACCTCCATGCAGATGCTAGAAAAGGCAATGGGCATTAATAAATTCTCTATTTACTCTAGTTTTGGCAGTAAACATGGGGTCTTTCTCGAAAGTTTAAAGGCCTACAAGAACAAGGTAAACGCCATATTTGAAAAATTTAATTCGGCGAATAAGGGTGTAGAGGACATCAAACAGTTTTTCTATGATTCTGTTACCATGGATAAATCTGGCATACTCAAAGGATGTTTGATCACCAATACCTATTATGAGTTTTCAGAGCGTGAAGACGCTTTAATCAATGAACAAATGACTTTGTTTATGGAGCATCTGAAAACCACATTCATCGAAAAATTAAAAATGGATGCCACCAAGGATGACGCCACTATTTTAAAAGAAGCCAACTTCCTACTCTTGGCAAAACACGGCTTAGCAGCGGCCACAAGGGTGAATACTGAGCAAGAGATAAAAGATTATATAGAAATGACTTTTAAAAATATGTAATGGTTTTTAAAAGCTCCATATAAAGGATAGTTTACTCAAACCTAAAGAATCTATAATTATCCTTAAAGTCAATGCGGTGAATTTTAAAGCTGTTCACACGCGTCAAACAACAAAAAACTCAACTAGAGTTAGGTTGCAACTAATTATTAAATTTAAAAATTATGACAAGTTTAAAAATTCACAATATCGAGACAGCACCAGAAGGCAGCAAAACATTTTTAGAACAATCACAAAAAGCAAATGGCATGATCCCTGGACTGCACGGTGTATTAGCGGGATCTCCAGGTCTTCTTGAAGCATACCAAACGATACATAAATTATTTACGGAATCTTCTTTTGATAAAGACGAGTTGACCGTGGTGTGGCAAACCATTAACGTAGAACATGCCTGTCATTATTGTGTTCCTGCACATACAGGAATAGCTAAAATGATGAACGTTGACGATGCCATTACGGAAGCGCTTCGCAACGAAACCCCATTAGAAAATTCGAAGTTAGAAGCCTTACGCACCATGACCTTAAACCTTGTCCGTAATCGCGGACACGTGAGCCCTGAAGAATTAGAGACTTTTTATGCCGCAGGGTACCACGAAAGACAGGTATTGGATATTATTTTAGGAATTTCTCAAAAAGTGATCAGTAATTACACTAATCATATTGCCAATACCCCTGTAGATGCGCCTTTTGAAAAATTTGCCTGGACTAAAGAACATCAAGTGTCTTAAGATTACAAATTATAACAACAAATCTTCCGTAACATTTACGGAAGGTTTAATAGTAAATAAACCAAAAAAACATGAAAGAGAAATTAAAAATAGATATCGTTTCTGATGTGGTGTGTCCTTGGTGTACCATCGGCTACAAACGGTTAGAAAAAGCCATTACTGAAATGGGCATTCAAGATCAAGTAGACATTGAATGGCAGCCTTTTGAATTAAATCCAGACATGCCTATGGAAGGACAAAATTTGAAAGAACATCTCGCCGAAAAATATGGGTCTACTTCTGAACAGCAAGAAGCATCACACCAACACATGGTTGCTGCAGGTGAAGAAGTAGATTTTAAGTTCGATTATTTTGATGATATGCGAATTGTCAACACCTTTGACGCTCATGTTCTACTGGATTATGCTAAGGAATTTGACAAGCAAACTGAACTAAAAATGCGTTTAACTAAAGCCTTTTTCAGCCAACGTAAAGATGTTTCAGCTATAGCCGTCTTAAAACAAATTTTATTGGATGTAGGTTTAAATGCTGATGAAGCATTAGCAAAGCTCGAGGATAAAAAAGCACGTACTGACGTAAAGAATGCTGAGGAGTTTTGGCGCCAATTAGGCGTCACATCGGTTCCTACCATTGTCTTTAATAGAAAAAGTGCGGTAACTGGCGCGCAACCTGTTGATGTATTTAAACAAGTGTTAACTGAGCTCATTGCAGAATCATAACACCATCACATTAGTAATACCATAACAAAATCAGATGTTAGAGAAAAAACGCCCAAAAGTCCTATTTTTTGACGTCAATGAAACGCTTTTAGATCTCACTGAAATGAAAGGGACTGTTGGTACTGCGTTACATGGACGAGACGACTTATTATCTTTATGGTTTAGTACCATGCTCCATTATTCTTTAGTGACTACCGCGGGCGGACATTACAAGCCTTTTGGGCATATTGGCGCGGCTGCCTTACAAATGGTAGCCGTCACTAACGGTATCATTATAGACGAGAAAGACGCTCGCAAAACCATTGAAAAGGCGCTTAGCAGGCTGCCAGCACATCCAGATGTCAAACCTGCGCTTACCGCATTAAAAGAAGCTGGCTACACGTTGGTCTCCTTTACAAACTCCTCCAACAAAGGTGTCACAAAACAGTTTGCTTACACTGGACTCACCAGTTTTTTTGACAAATGCTTGAGCGTAGAAGATGTTGGGAAATTTAAGCCCTTTCCTGAAACATATGCCTGGGCCGCTCATCAAATGAATGTGAGGCCTGAAGATTGCATGCTAATTGCTGCCCACGGTTGGGATGTTGCCGGCGCCTTATGGTCAGGGTGGCGAGCCGCATTTGTTGCTAGACCGGGACAACAACAATTTCCACTAGCTCCTCAAGTCGAGTTGAAGGCGCCTAATTTAACAAAAATAGCAGCCCAGCTTATTGCTTATCACTAATGACACTATCCTTTAGTTACATACATATGAAAATCACTTTATCCGCTATCGTTCTAAGCCTTTTACTACTGGCTTGTGGAGATAGCGAAAAATCCATTCCTCAACAAGAAACTACATCAGAATTTCAAAATGAAGCTCATGAATTGGTGCATACAATGGCTCAAAAAGTAGGCAATTACAATAAACTTGCTACCAAAAAGGATGTCATTTACACCTACACCTATCAAACACCTGATGGAAAAAAAGATGTCGTCACAGAAAAATATATTTTTGATGGAGAGCTGTCTTATGGCGCTTATAACATCCATGAACGAACTTTTCCTGAACTTTCGGGCTTAGTAGAGCAAGGCTATGATGGCAATGAGTATTGGTTAAAACACAACGAAGCAATCCTAGAAGATGATCAACTATTAAAAGGTGTGATGTTTAATAGACACACAAATTTCTATTGGTTTACCATGATGCAAAAACTTTTAGATGATGGTATCATTTACGAACATTTGGGAGAAAAAACCATCAACGATACGGCGTACGACATTGTTAAAGTCACTTTTGATATTGACAATAAAGAAACCACGGACATCTATCAATTGTATATTAATAAAAAGACTCAGTTGGTAGATCAATTCCTTTTTACTGTTGCCGACTATGGTGTGATTGAAACGCCTTATTTAATGATTCTTGACTATGAAACTATTGACGGCTTGACCTTACCTACCAAGAGAAAATATAAACCATCTACTTGGGAAGCTGATGTTTCTGATGCGCCTTGGATCATGGTGACTTGGTCTGATATTAAGTTCAACAACAATTTAACCAAAGCGATGTTCCAAAAATAACAGTCTTTTACTGCAAAGGCATTACGTTCATAAATGTAGGAAACCGATCAATGGGTTTGAATTTTCTTTAGTATCTTCCTAATGATCGATTTGCCAATGGATAAGGTGAACGCTGAATGAGAATATTTTAAAAACAGTATTTATGAGCAGAGGATTTGTAAAAGAAGAGGATCAGGAAGAAGTACCAATGGTGCCGCCAAGAGCAGATTTACCTGAAGGCGCCGTCAACTATGTAACCCAAGTTGGCATGGACGCACTGTTGGATGAGAGAGAACGTTTAACAGCAGAACGTGATCAATTAGAGGCGATCAATGAAAAGGAAAAACGGATTACCACGAACTATATCAATGCCAAATTGCAACTGTTAAACAATCGTATTCTAACCGCTAAAATCGTGGATTTATCCAACCAACCCCAAGATGAAGTACGTTTTGGCGTACAAGTCACTTTAAAGATTGGCAATGAGAAAAGCCTGCAAAAATATCAAATTGTCGGGGTGGATGAAGCGGATATCTCCAAAGGAAAAATATCATTTCTATCACCCATCGCCAAGTTATTGACCGATAAAAAAGTGGGCGATGTCGCTGTTCTAAAGCTGGCTAAGGAAGACCGACGTTTTGAAATTAAAAAGATTGATTACCCATAATTTCACCACAAATATTGTCATACAAAATTCTTTAAACGCTTATCAAAGACCATAAAAAAAACACGACCTATCCTGGTCGTGTTTTATATATAATTACATCAGTAAATTATCTTGAATAATTTGGAGATTCTTCAGTAATGGTCACATCATGTGGGTGACTTTCATTGATTCCCGAAGAAGTGATTTTTACAAAGCGTCCCGTTTCCTTTAAGGTTTCAACATCCTTAGCACCACAATAGCCCATTCCGGCACGCAGACCTCCGATAAATTGGTGGATGCTTTCTATGACTTCACCTTTGTATGGCACACGACCTACAATGCCTTCTGGTACCAATTTTTTAATATCATCTTCAACATCTTGAAAATAACGGTCTTTACTGCCTTGCTTCATGGCATCTATAGAGCCCATGCCGCGATAAGCCTTAAACTTTCGGCCTTCGTAAATAATAGTTTCTCCTGGCGATTCTTTAGTCCCTGCCAATAAAGATCCTAACATCACAGTATCCGCGCCGGCTGCAATAGCTTTGGGGATATCGCCCGTATATCGAATACCACCATCAGCAATCACCGGAACTCCTGATCCTTTAATGGCTGCGGCAACTTCCAAGACTGCAGAAAACTGCGGAAAACCAACACCAGCAACCACACGCGTAGTACAAATAGAACCTGGACCAATGCCCACTTTTATACCATCTGCGCCAGCTTCGACCAAATATTTAGCTGCTTCTCCTGTCGCAATATTCCCGACGATAACTTCGAGGTCGGGAAAGCGTTGTTTGATCGTTTTCAGAACGGTTACTACACCTTTGGTATGCCCGTGAGCCGTATCAATAATTACCGCATCAACACCAGAGTTTACTAATGCTTCTGCCCTTTCTACCGCATCACCAGTAACACCAATGGCCGCGGCAACGCGCAAACGCCCAAAAGAGTCTTTGTTAGAAATTGGCTTGGTGGTCAATTTCGTAATATCTCTAAAAGTGATCAAACCGGCAAGTTTATAACCTTGGTCAACGATCAATAATTTTTCGATTTTATTCTTTTGTAGGATGCCTTCGGCATCTTGTAAAGACGTACCGATAGGGGCAGTTACCAAATTATCTTTGGTCATCACGTCCACAATGGCACGAGAACCATCTTTTTCAAAACGCAAATCACGATTGGTCACTATACCTTTTAAAACACCCTGATCATCAATAATAGGAATGCCGCCAATACTGTGTTCAGCCATGTTTTGCGTAGCATCTGAAACGGTGGCAGTCATAGGTAAAGTTACCGGATCGATAATCATTCCGCTTTCCGCACGTTTCACTTTACGCACCTCATTGGCTTGTTGTGCAATGGTCATATTTTTGTGCAGCACCCCAATACCGCCTTCTCTTGCCATGGCAATCGCCATAGCGCTTTCAGTAACCGTATCCATAGCAGCAGATACAATAGGAATATTGATCTTGATTTTACGGGTAAACTGAGATTGGATATTGACCTCTCGGGGAAGGACTTCAGAGTAGGCTGGGATTAGTAGAACGTCATCATAGGTTAATCCCTCACCTACTATTTTGCTTTCGTGTGCTGTCATTGCAATTGTAGTTTAATTGCGTGCAAATTTACGGAAAAATTATTAAAATTTAAGCCAAAATAAGCAGCAAGATGCAAACTTTCACAATGCTGAAAAATTTCTGATCAATTATGTATTGGTTCTCTAGAAGCACGCAGGTACAGGACGTTATAAGTAGCAACTGTTCTCAAACAAGAACCCTATATAAAACGTCCTGAAAAACCGGGTATTTTAAATTTTTATTTGCAGGGTCATATACCAATTACGAGGCGCTGAAGGAATGATTCCAGGGCCAGGATATCCGGTGGCTCGTCTTGTAAAATAAGCGTTATCCAGTAAATTATTGATGCCAGTTTCCAATTTAAATCGTTTATAAACATAAGACAAGGACACATCCATAATATCATAACTTGGTATCTCCCCAATTACTCCGCTGATATTGGCAGCTTGAGAATTGGTAGCATCCGTAAACTGTTGCGACAGGTAGGTATATTGGATATTTGCCAATAAGTTTCGGTATCCGAATTTCAGTCCGGTCTTAATATTCACATCTGGCACAAATTCAACTTGATTCCCCACAACCCCAGACTGCTCAGAGTTGGTGTATTCCGAATTGATAAATGAGCTATTAATAAAATAATTCATACTAAACCTATTGTTCAGCTTAAAGATTTTTTTGAGATTAAAATCAAATAAAGATTCGACGCCATACATCACGGCGTCACCCACATTTCCGCGTTCGCTAACGATACGACCGTCTGAAAGTTGCTTTTGAATAAAACCGATTCTACCGTTATAAAACAATCCAAAAACGCCCAAATCATAGGACACTAAGTTTTTAAAATTGCCACGAATGCCGACATCTGAAGTAAATCCTTTTTCATCCGTAATTTTCGGATTGATGGCGAAAGCCGGATTATTGATGTTGATGTCTGAATACGTTACCGAACGGTAATTTTGGGAAATGTTGCCATAAGCTTCAAAAGAAGTAGTCGGCTTATAACTCAGTCCTATCCCCAAAAGCACGAACGCCCGTTCAAAATCACGATTATCGGCAACAGATTCTTCAAAAATAACATTTCCGGCAGCGTCCGTATTAATGCGTTTATAAAATCCTTCACTCTGGGTTTTTATGTATTCAAATCGGAAACCTGGCGTAATTGAAAACTGATCAGTGGCGTAAAGAATATTTTCTCCAAACACTGCCATATTGAAATTGGGAAAATCAAATGCTGACTGATTGGAATAATTGGGAAATCTATCCGATTGGATTTCAAAATTAGGACCGATGCCTTCACTCCCCGGACCTTGCTCCTCAGCGTTATTGGCCCGGTAAAATTTTGTACCCAGTAAAAATGTGGACGCTTTATCAAACAGTTCGTATTTACTAAGAATTCGAGCTTCAAAACCATAATTTTTAAAATCGCCTTTTATGAAATCACGTTCCTGCATTGGGTCAATTTGATCTACACGATTGGTTCTAAACCCCAAGGCGTAGCGTGAGGCATTCAGGCCAAAGGCATTAAAACTAAAGTTCGTGTGTTCTGAAAATTGATGATCAAAATTTAAATTGTACAACAACCAATCCACCTGAAACCAATTTCGCGAACGGTTGCTTTGATAAGGATCGTTTTCAAACATTTGATCAGTAAGTCCGCCACCTTGTTGCGCCAAATAGCGCAAGTAACTCACTTCGCCATTCAGGGAAGTCTTTTCATTAAACTGATATCCAATATGGGCATAGACGTTTTTAGATTCAAACTCCGAATTAGGTCGGAAGCCATCTCCTTTCTTATAGTTGAAATATCCGTAATAACTCCACTTATTTTTTGTGCCACTAACACTGGTGAAATTGGTATAAAGACCGGAACTGCCCACAGTGTTTCTGGTAATCAGTTCAAACGGTTTATTGGGATGGGGTGCCTTCATCTTAAAATTGATAAGGCCGCCAAATTGGGTGCCGTATTGTAAGGATGCCGCTCCCCGAATGATTTGTATTTCACTGAGGCCTTCAGATGCTGGTGTATAATAACTTTCAGGATATCCCAACACATCAGCACTGATGTCATATCCATTTTGTCTGGTATTAAAATTAGCCGTTCTGTTTGGGTCTAAGCCACGACCGCCAACATTGAGCTGTAACCCTGCATCATCGTTTTGGTAAATGTTCAATCCTGCCACCTGGCTGTAAATTTGTCGCGCATTATTGGAGGCCAAGTTGGCCATGGACTGTTCTACCAAAACCACCTCTGTTTTCTTTCCTGCAAATATAGATGTGCCTTCAACATCCTTCAATCGGGAGAGTTCAAAAACCTTTGCCTTTCTCGCCGTGATTTCCACTTCTGACAAAGCTACGCCAAGAGCTTCTAAAGACACATTTAATACCGTATCACTAGTCACTTTTAAGACCTGCTCCTTCGCTTCAAATTCGTAAGAAAAGAAGACCAAGGTAACCTCACTTTTTTCAGTTTGAAAGGTGTAGAATCCTGCTCCATCACTTTTGGTCAAGAGGCCGGAAATCTTGTCATAAACCTCTACGTTGGCCACTGGTCGTTGCGTTTGGGAGTTTGTAACAACTCCAGAAATTGTATTTTGTGATAGCGCTGACAGCCCTATTAATAACAGTAATACACTACTAAAACCCTTTAATTTCATCATGGAATGGTAAAATCCAGCGTTTAGGCCGGAATGATTCTTTTTCTTTATATAAATCCGTAGTTATGTTAATATACGGCTGACTTAAACGTCCGTTAAGTGCCACATAACTTTCTGCGAATACTTGCACATTTTTATGACCTTGACTTTTAAAATGGTCGCCCAAATAATGGGCATATTCCAAAATAAAATCCGGTTGAAAACTCATTTGTTTTTCCTGAAGTGGGGTTAGAAAATCTGAATTGTCGACTAAAAAACCATGCCCGGTTTCGGCATCAACAATTTTAAATGTGGTGTAGCCCATCTTTTCCATGAGCATCACCCGCCAAGAAAATCGATAGCCTTCTTCTGTCCAAAATAATTCATTGGGATAGAGGAGATAGCGAAAAGGAAATACCATCTGAAAAATAAAAAACACTGCGATAAGTGGAAGTATGATTTTCCGATTTGTGTAATGATAAACCTCCGTTCGCCAAGTTTGGGAATTGATCTTTAAGGGTTTTAATAAGGTTTTGATAAAGCTTAATATTCGATGATGAAAATTGGCATCAAAGAATATCAGCGCTGTCACAATCATGATGTACGGAAACATCCCGATAGGGAACAATACCCGTGTAAACACATGGAAGAACACAACCAGAGCAAAGGCATACCAACGGGTGCGTTTATACAATAGCAAGAATGGAATACACAGGTCATACAACATTCCTGACCAACTCATCGCATAATGGACCCATTCTTGTTGCATAAATGACTCCCCTACAAAAGGCAAATCGTATTTAGAAGGCAGCCATATTCTTAACGGCATGGCTTTAAATAACCAATCGGAATTTAATTTTGCTAGGCCTGCATAGATATAAACGATGCTGACCAATAATTTTATACTGTCAATGGTCCATTTAGGAATGGACGTGTAAGTTCTCTGTTTAAGAAGATTATCCACCGAGAAATAAGCGTTTGCAGGTAAGAACACCATTAAAAAACTCAAAACACTTATAAAATAATAATGGTTGAGATACGCGGTCTTATCCATGAGTTCAATATAGGTGAAACTCAGAAAAAAGGTGATGATGGCCAACCGATATTTGAGTCCGATGGCCACAAAAAAAGCAGAAATCCCACAAATAGCAAAAATAAGATAGGTATAGTCGCCAATAGGTTTGACCCATTCAAAACCGTAATATGAAAAATGGAATTTAGGTAACACGTAGAGAGTTTCAATCCACCCATACCACCAAAAGCGCACGATACTCAAGAGCATCATCACGCCAAAGCCTATCCGGAAGACGGCTAAAGGTGCCGCGGACGTAGGTGTGTTGAGATATGTTTTAAACCTAGTGTTCATAAAACCAAAAAAAAGATTCTCTAAGCTGTTTAAAGAATCTTCTTTTTTATGTTAGTTTAAAATATTATTAATCGCCATCGGCATCTATATAATCCACACTGATATTAAACGCCTGAACCATATCCACCTTTAAGTATACTACTGCACGTTGCAGCGCATCATAGGCAGCCGTCATTTTCGAATTGTCGGCACTTATCTGAGCACTAAAATTGGAGTCTAACGCTTGAATTTTGGTACGTGCCAAATCGAATTGATTGTTTATAAGCGTGCTGAGTTTTTCTCCTTCTTTATTCGTCTCTAAATAATCGAGATAGGTTTTAAAACTTGCCCCAGTTGCAGCACCATTGAATGATTTGCCATTAAAAACATTCTGAACCGCATTTAAAGCTTCAAGACTCAAGGCTTTTGACACTTTCTGATTGTAATACCCTTCTACCCTATCTGGTAAAGGAGTTGAAGAAAATACACCTGCTGGAATTCCAATTTTATTGGCCCGTAAGCCCTTTTCATAATAGAAAATATAGTCGTTTACAAACTTGTTTAAAGAACTTGTTGCTGTATTTTGGGAGGAATTCACGAATTGGTCACGATATACTGTGGTCCAATCAGCGCTAACCTCTTGTGTCAATTTTTCCATTTGATTGATCACTGCGGTCAAATAATCTTTGTACCCTTGGGCATTTTTATCTGTCGAGAATTTAGAAATAATTCCCGCATCATCTGCTGCAACTCCGTATAATAAATAATCTAGAGCCGGAAACCCTTGTGCATCATGATAACTTGGTGTGTTCAAATCAAAAGCGCCGGTTGCAACCCCATTTTCAATATCAGAAACCGTTACGGGATAGATATTCATAAAATAATAATATTGATTTAAAGCTTCAGCTTTTCCAATATTATACATTTCTAGGTGCTGCCATGAACTATACGCCGTTAGCCACGTTTTGCGCGCTGCATCTAAGGTATTCTGATTTGGTGTGGCCGCAAACGTGTCAATAGCGCTTTTTAAATTGGTCAATTTTGGACCAAAATCTTGGTACGCTGGTATGATGATATTATCGGCAAGGTTTTTCAGCAGTGCCGAGCGGTCAAAGGTATCGGCAGTGCCACCTTGCGAGGAGTCATCTGAAGAACTACAGGCCACGATAAGGGCCAAACTGAATACTAAAGCTGTTTTTTTTAACATGGAAAATTATATTTTCTTAATGTGTCTGCAAATTTAAATAAGTAGTGATTGCATTCCTAATACTGCAACCACCACCTCATCTATTTTAATATTAATTAGCTGCTGCCACTGGAAATCCGAATTTTGAAGCAATTGTACCAGACATGCTGTCTAAAGTTTCTGGAGTTACATCCCAAAATCCATTATCAGTCAACAATGTGTCCATAAATGCGATTACTTCTGCATTAGTAAAATAAGGACTATTGGTATTTGGTTGTCTTGTAAATTGCAAACTGTTGATAAACCCTAAAGCTTCAGATAAGGCATGAAATGCTTTTGCGGTATCTCCTGCTGCCCTACTAAGTTTTCCTTCTTGTAAATAATGCACTGCACGAACGGCAGGCACTAAGGAAACGTTTTTTCTAATGATGGCCACTTGTTCATCTCTTAAGTCATAGTTTTTGGCTACAATAGCAGCTCTCCCCAATTTGAAGGCATCATAAACCGCAGCAGCCGTACCTGCAAAATCAGCATCGGCATCTACTTGATTTAAATAGGTGTTCAAGAAACTATCCGCACCTAATACTGGCACTGTCGGATCCACTTCATTGCCGTACAAATAGCCATAAGCTTCATCCCATTTGTGCTCCATAGTGGTATAAAATTTACCTGACTCAACAATACCGTTATCATTATTTTGGATGTTTGAAGCTTCATCCAGCACAGACGTACTTAAATAGTTGTTGAGCATCTGGTCTGTCATTAAACCACCAATAAGGGTTTTCGCAACGGCCTGATCCAATTCTAGGCCTTTGGCATTTACATACCTAACTGCCCCGCCGCCTGCTTGTTGCAATTGACCGGCTTTGCCAGCTGTTGCCGTCATCTCCCAATTGGGAAACACGGTAGTTGCTTGTTGCTCAATCCAAGAATCCATCAGGCTCTTAATCTCATTAGATACTGTGGTGTTGGCTGCAAAGTAATCTTTTGACGCTGCTACTTTACTACGTACACTTTTATCAGATGCATTTAAATTGGCATCAGCAAAATCACTATGCCCTTCCATATGGGCAAACATGGCTTGTAACTCAGTTGCCGATTTAGTATTGTCTTTTAAAGCAGAACGCAATTCCATAGCCATTCTAATTCGTGTTGTTTGACCATTAAAATCTACGGTGGAGTTTCCATCACGTGTAAACTTATAGGTTGCAGGTGCTTCCACCGCTATGGCTGGGGTATTAACGTCGTCATCACTTGAACAGGATGTCAATAGTGTAGATGTTATGGCTAATCCTAATAAAATTTTTCTCATTGTTATTTAGTCTTAATATAAATAGTGGTTTGATTTCGGCACAAAAGTAAGACATGAAATTAAAAAAATCAAAGCTTATTTAGATTAATTTAAAATAAGAGTTGAACTGCGCCCTTATTTTTCTGATCTTAAGAAGCTAAGAAATAATTAGTGATAGCTGGAGAAAATTTTTGTGGCTTCGTTGTAGGCACTTTCAAAGCTTAAGGCATTCAAATCTGAACGTTGCTTGCTGGTAAAATAGGAAAGTAATTTTTCGGTGGGCATATTTCCTGTGAGATCATCCTTGGCCATAGGACATCCTCCAAAACCTTGAACAGCACCGTCAAAACGTGTGCATCCGGCCTTAAAGGCAGCATCTACTTTTTCGTGCCATGAGGTAGGCGTCGTATGTAAATGCGCTCCAAACTCAATATGGGGATATTTCGGAATTAGATTAGAGAACAAATAATGGATGTTATCGGGATTAGAACTTCCCACAGTATCACTCAAGGATAGGATTTTCACTCCCATCTTGGCCAACCGTTCGGTCCAATCGCCTACAATGTCCACATTCCATGGGTCGCCATAAGGATTCCCAAAACCCATAGAAATATATACTACAACTTCCTTATGGGTCTTATCGGCAATTTCCAAAATCTCATTCAAAGTCACTACGGACTCCGCAATAGTTTTATGAGTGTTCCGCATTTGAAAGTTCTCTGAAATTGAAAATGGATAGCCCAGATACTTAATTTCAGGATGTACTGACGCCTCTTCAGCCCCTCGGGTATTTGCGATAATGGCCAGAAGCTTACTGGTAGTTTTAGAAAGATCCAATTTGGAGAGCACCTCAGCAGTATCTACCATTTGTGGAATGGCTTTAGGCGACACGAAACTTCCAAAATCAATAGTGTCAAAACCAACACGCAACAGCGATTGGATGTACTGTACTTTTTTATCTGTTGGTATAAAGTCCTTGATGCCTTGCATGGCGTCGCGCGGACATTCTATGATTTTTACGTGTTGCATGGGTTCAAAGATAGGAATTCATTTGAAGACAAAATCCATCCCCTTAAAAAAAACACTTCAGAACGGTAAACATGCTTTTTTAGGCAGCAATGATATACAGCGCAATGCCGACAAACACGAGAACTTGGAGCCATTTTAAAAATACCCCAATCCCCTTTTTCTCTAAAATCACATTTGAAATTCGGCCTGCCAATAGAGCGATGGCACTAAAGACGAGAAATGACACCAACATAAAGACCAAGCCTAGCACATAAAATTGAACCACGGTATTGCCGGCTTGATCCCATAGAAATCCAGGGAAAAATGCTAGAAAGAAAATCATCACTTTCGGATTCAAAAGATTCATCACTACGCCCGTCTTAAAAAGAGACCAATAGGATTTTTTAGGAGCATCTGAAGTTATTAAAATGGTATGATCGCTCCGATACACCGTATAGGCCAAATAAAGCAAATAGCAAGCACCCAATACTTTTATGCCATAAAATAGAGATTCTGAGGTAGTAATGATTGCGGAAATGCCAAAAGCCAATAAACTGGTATGCACTATGCACCCACTGATTAATCCGGCCGTTGTGGCAATACCACTTTTCGTCCCGTTAATTAATGATTGGGTCAGGACATAGATGTTGTCCGGTCCTGGAGAAATGGCCAAGGCAAGGGTGGCTAGGGAAAAGGAGATAAGCGTTTCAATCATAGTGAGGCAGCACAGATCAGTTTGATTTTAATCAGTTAAATTTCTAAGTTTTAAACCTTACTTAAAAGCGCTTTATTAATGTCTTTTATTAATTGTGGCCCTTCGTATATAAAACCAGTATATAATTGCACCAAATCCGCACCTGCATCCAATTTTTCTAGTGCATCTTGAGCGGTATGAATGCCTCCTACCCCAATAATTGGGAACGCTTTTTGACTTTTTTCGGCCAAAAACCGAATCACTTCCGTAGAGCGTTGGGTTAAAGGTCGCCCACTTAATCCGCCCATTTCATTTTTATGATCGCTTTGTAAGCCTTCCCGAGAAATGGTGGTATTAGTTGCAATAACCCCATCTATTTTTGTGATGGCCACAATATCTATAATATCCAAGAGTTGCTCATTGGTTAAATCGGGCGCTATTTTCAAAAGGATAGGTTTGCGCTGTGTTTTTAAATTGTTTTTATTTTGAAGCGTTTGCAATAAATCGGTTAAAGGCTTCTTCTCCTGTAAAGCCCTTAGATTTGGTGTATTGGGAGAGCTGACATTGACCACAAAATAATCGACATAATCGAACAGAGCATCAAAACAGATGATATAATCGTTAACCGCTTCTTCATTTGGTGTCACCTTATTTTTACCAATGTTACCGCCAATTAAGACATGGTTTTTATCACCTACTGCGGCATTGGCTTTTAAACGCTCTACTGCTTCGTCTACTCCGCCATTATTAAAGCCCATTCTATTGATGATGGCGGCGTCTTCCTTTAATCTGAACAATCGCGGTTGTTCATTTCCGGCTTGTGGTTTTGGAGTAACCGTGCCAATTTCAATAAAACCGAAGCCTATATTTGATAACTCCTTAAACAGTTTGGCATCTTTGTCAAAACCCGCAGCAAGCCCTACCGGATTGGGAAATTGAAGACCAAAGAGCTCTCGTTTTAATAAAGGGTTATCAAGGTGATCTTTCGTTTTAAATAGTCCGCCGAGACCAACTGCGTTGGCCATGCGTATCATTTTAAAGGTGAAATGATGAACAGATTCAGGATCGAAGGAAAATAATAATGGACGCAGTAGGGATTTATACATAGGATACAAAAATAAAAAACTACCCAAATATAGGGTAGTTTTTAAAGTGAATCATTTTAAATAAAACTATTTGAGGTTTAAACTTAGCCTTGCAAACAAAAAACGCCCACCTACCCCAAATTGTTGAGCTCTTCTGGACCAATCAAAGCGCCCATCACTACGATTGTTACCCAGGCCGTTGATGTCTGTTTTCAAACGCTCTGGATAAATATCAAAAATATTATTCGCGCCAACGGTAATCATAAAACTTTCCGCGAGACGGTATCCCACGGAAAGATCCGTGACAATTTTTGAGCTGAAAACTTCCTGTAATGCAGGATTGGTGGTTGCTTCTGTCACCTCTCCAAAGTAAACATTTCGCAAGAAAAAATTAAATGCGCCAGAACTTAAGGTATGTGATAAGTTGACTTTGGTACTTGGCACCGCTTCTTCAAGATATATCCGGCTATCTTCAGGAAAATAGGTACCTACCAATCCTGCATCCTCCAGTACACGAGAGGCTTTGATTGCTCCTACTTGCTTAGTTTGGGAGAAGGTTGCGGCCAAATCATTTTTAAGGAGCATGTCCGTACCGACATTCATGCGGTGGGTCACCACCAAATCCAAGCCTTTAGATTCCGTATCAATGGCATTGGCAAAAAAGGAAGCTGCCGTAGCATTGGCTTGCGCTAATAATCTATCCAATTCTGATCCTGTGCCCGGTCCTGCAAATTGACCCGTATACACCACTCGGTCATCAATAGCCACAAAATATCCATCTAAGGTGATGTTGATGCCCGCATCAGGTAATTTCACAGTGACTCCTAAACTGACACTTTCTGAAGTTTCTTGTTTCAGTTCAGGAATGCCCAACAATTTTGCGGCACGACTGTCATTGGCAAACGTTCCCACTTCTTGAGGATTGCCATCCTGATCAAAAATTGTGGAGGTCGAATTAAAATATAACTGATGTAAAGACGGTGCTCTGAACCCCGTATTACCTGCAACTCTTAAATTTAAACTTTCGCTAACCTTTAAAAGAGCTGCCAATTTAAAGTTGATGGTAGAACCAAAATCAGAATAATCTTCAAATCTGGAGGCTAGACTTAATAAAAAGGATTCTGTTACATCCGCCTCTAAATCAATATAACCCGCCACACTGTTACGGCCTCTATTAACTTCATTTTTAGGACTAAATCCAGGAAAAACCTGCGAACCGCCAGGACGTGCACTTCCAAAAAAGTCGACCGCAGGTTGTTGCGTAGACAGAGTAATGCCTTCGCCTTGAGCGGTATATTGCAAATAGGACGCTGCTTCACCGGCCTCAATCTCATAATTCTCTAAACGGTATTCCGCGCCAAACGCCACGTTGAGTCCTGAGAAAACGTCCTCATAGAAATGATTAAGGTCCAAGTTAACAGTGTTCTGTGCAAAATTAAAGCCGCCAGCATCAAAAGTGGTAGGCGATGCATTTTGTAAAGAGGCGTTAAAAGTGTTCCCAATCGTATAGATAAACTTGTTCTTACCATAAGTGTTACTAAAATCAGCATTCCAATCGCCAATTTTGCCTTTGACACCCACAGAGAGGGATTGATCGGTGATTGTCGAATTTATTTCCGGTAAAAATCCATTGATATAAGCTGGTGTATAGGTTCTACTCTGATTGGGAAGACGAAAGAATCCGCCAGAATTTCCGGTACGGGAACTCAGCCCGCCAAAGGAATACACTTCAGAACCGTTGTCATCTAACGGCAAAGAAAAGTTCGCAAAAAATCGACCTCCTCGCACTTCGGATTGTCCGACACGCATATTAAAATCTGAGCGGGTCAGGTTTCTACTGGCCAATTCGGCATCTGTGTTATTCGCACCCAGAATAGTCCGTAAATCAGCTTTGGTAGCGTTAGGATCCAAATTAAACCCGGCTTGATTCCCGTAATTAATGACATCAGCGACATCATCATCCAACAATTTCGATAAGTCATAGCCGTCGGCAGACGCAAAACGTTCTACAGTATTGTACTTATTAAATACAGATCCTTCCCATTCTTTCATACGGTTGTAATCATCTCTATAATCGAAATCTCCCGTAAAGTTGATATACCCGCCTTTATCGCCAATGTTTAAACCATAATTGGCACTAATGTTTGTGGTCGCGCCATCCACGCCCCCAGTTTGTTCATTGGCGTTTTTGGTAAAATGCGCTCCTGTGGTGACATTTAACTTTAATTCGTTGGTGGCATTATCCAGCACAATATTAATGACCCCTGCAATGGCATCACTACCGTACTGCGCGGCGGCACCATCTCGCAACACTTCAATACGACGGATGGCTGCGGTGGGAATGGCATTTAAATCAGTCCCTACGCTTCCCCTTCCAAAAGTACCGTTGACATTGATCAGGGAGGAGGTGTGGCGACGTTTGCCATTAATCAGTACCAAAACTTGGTCCGGCCCCAGTCCTCTTAATGAAGCAGGATCTATATGATCAGTACCGTCAGCAATCGTTTGGGTATTTGAGGTAAATGATGGCGCTACAAAATTGAGGATTTGATTCAGATTGACCTGCGGACTGCTGCCGGTAATCTCAGAAACATCGATCACATCTACCGGCGACAAGGAATTGACGGCTGTTCTGGCCGGATTTCTACTCCCAATCAGGGTAATTTCATTTAAGGACACCCCAGGCTTCATGGTTACATTAAGCGTTGTTCCTTCTACCGTCAGTTCTTGAGAATTATAGCCCACGTAAGAAAATATCAATTTGTCTCCCACATCAGCTTTAACTTCAAATTTACCATCAAAATCGGAAATGGTACCCGCTAAAGTGCCTTTTACAACAATGGTAACACCACTTAAAGGTTCGTTGTTCTCATCTTTCACAACACCCGCAACTTTTTGGGCATGTAATGAATAGGAAAACATAATCAGTAAAATTAAAATGTAATTTTTCATCATAATATATTGGTTTAAAGATTAATGATCCACAAGAATTCCCATAACGCAACTATCCAATAAACGCATAGAAAGCTTAGAGCAATACGCTTAACAGGCTATAATTAACCATCTTAAACCTAAAGCAAAACGGCTAAGCTGGAGTGTGTTTGATCTTAAAAAGTTACTAGTGGGGCTTCAAATAGATGCTAATAGATGCTAAAAAAACAGAAGGGATAAGGTGCTAATTGCAAGCAAAAAGAAGGTAGGTTTGATTTATAAAAAATCCAGTTTTGTCTGCAATTACACTATAATGATCGTAAACAACTTTTGATTTAAAAATTCTTATAAAAGCCATTAAATCTTAAATGATATGATTAAAAAAGTGTAAAAATTCAGCACTTATTTCAATCTTATAACTCAAATATAAGAAAACAATTGATTGATTGCGTTAATTTCTTTAATAAAGTAGTTAAGGTCCAACCGTTATAATGGGAATATTTACTGAAAATTATACAACATAGTAATTGTTCATTTGAATATGTTTTATTTTGCATCGTTAAAGAAAAATAATATGATTGACAAGAAACACATCCTTGATAGATTTATAAGCTACGTCACTATTGATACGGAATCAGACCCAAATTCTGATACTACCCCAAGTACCGAAAAGCAATGGGATTTAGCCCATGCCTTGGTTAAGGAACTTACGGCAATTGGCATGAAAGACGTCTCTATTGACCAAAACGCTTATATTATGGCCACGTTGCCCAGCAATGTTGACCATGAGGTGCCAGTGATTGGCTTTATCTCTCATTTTGATACCTCTCCTGATTTTACAGGTGCCAATGTGAACCCACAAATTATAGAACAGTACGATGGAAAGGATATTGTTTTAGATGCCGAGAACGACATTGTTTTATCTCCTGATGTATTTGACGATTTGCTGCAATATACAGGACAAACACTCATCACTACAGACGGGAATACCCTTTTGGGCGCTGATGATAAAGCTGGAATTACAGAAATTGTTTCTGCAATGGAATATTTAATTCAGCATCCGGAAATTAAACATGGCGAAATTCGCGTCGGATTTACCCCAGATGAGGAAATTGGACGTGGCGCCCATAAATTTGATGTTGAAAAATTTGGTGCCGAATGGGCCTATACGATGGATGGAAGTCAAATTGGCGAATTGGAATTTGAGAATTTTAATGCTGCCGGCGCTACCGTAAAGATAAAAGGCACTATTGTACATCCTGGGTACGCCAAAGGCAAAATGGTGAACTCCATGTATATTGCCACGGAGTTTATCAACTCCCTCCCAATGCTGGAAACACCGGAACACACCGAAAATTACCAAGGTTTTTTCCACTTGGCCAGCATTGATGGCAGTGTGGAAGAAACAGTATTAAAGTATATTGTCAGAGATCATGATAAGGACCATTTTAACGCTCGAAAAGAAGCTATGCGCCAATTGACCTTTGATCTTAACACACAGTACGAACGGGAAGTTGTCACCATTGAAATTAAGGATCAGTATTTCAATATGAAAGAACAAATTGAGCCAGTCATGCATATTGTCGATATCGCGGAAGAAGCAATGCTTGCTCTAAATATAAAACCCCTTATAAAGCCAATCAGAGGCGGCACGGATGGTTCGCAATTGAGCTTTATGGGATTGCCTTGTCCAAATATTTTTGCCGGAGGCCATAATTTTCACGGCCGTTATGAATACGTTCCTGTGGAGAGCATGATTAAGGCGACAGAAGTGATATGCAAAATTGCGGAGTTAACGGCAATCAAAGCCATGGACCACTAAGGATAATTGCCATAAAACGTTGTAGGCAACTAAAATACCTCTTTCGCTTATAAAATAATCAAAAAAAAAGCCACTTTTCAGTGGCTTTTTTAAAAACTATAATCAACGATTATTTTGTTGTAGTAGTTGTTGTCGTTGTTGCTGGATCAACATTGAGCTTACTGCTCATTTCCATTGAAATTGCCGAGCGATCAAACTTGATTTTTCCCGCCAAAGTTTCAATAACACAACTGCTATCTTTATCATTCAGGTCGACAATCTTACCATGCATTCCGCTTTTGGTAATGACTTTATCGCCTCTTTTTAATTCACTCGCAAATTTTTTCTCTTTTTTAGCGCGTTTCATCTGTGGTGCAATCATAAAAAAATACACTACAGCAAACATGGCTATAAAAGGTAAAAACGAACTGATTCCTTCTCCCATTGATTCTTAAATATTAATCGTGATTATGGCCTTCGTGACCAGGTTGTGTGCTCGATTTTCGAACAGGTTGTTGCATGATCGATTGTTGACCACTTTGAGCAGCTGGTTGCATTAGACCATCACCACCTTCAATCATTGCTTTAATTCTTACTGTTTCTGCACCTTTTTCAGTATTGGTAGACATGGTGATCGATTTTGTAACCATCCCATTTCCTTTCCCGTCAAACTTGACATTAAATTCTCCAGTTTCGCCAGGAGCAACTTGTTTTGTCCAATCTGATGGTACGGTACATCCGCACGTACTTTGAATGTTACTAACAACTAATGGAGAAGTACCGGTATTTGTATATCTAAATACAGTTTCTACTGGAGTGCCATGTTGTATCGTACCAAAGTCGTGTTCAATTTCTTCAAATTCAATCACTGCAGAGCTGCCAGAATTAGCATCTCTTTGTGCTGCTTCTGCAACATTTTCTGATTTAATTTTTGCGGTAGCGTCTTCTTTACAAGACATAAAAGCTACCATACAT
>Ga0114916_1000358_pt1 | contig 32491 bp, 29 predicted proteins | sample MalvirAntarct_66_FD_83501 | JGI IMG/M metagenome (GOLD analysis project Ga0114916, IMG submission 83501) | Marine viral communities from the Global Malaspina Expedition - Malaspina viral metaG Antarct_66 | ecosystem: Environmental > Aquatic > Marine > Oceanic | place: West Anvers Island... | reverse complement strand
GACTACATCCGCCCCGACCTCGCGGAGATCGTCGAACGGCGCGCCGCCACGCACGACGAGAACCGCCCCGAAGCCACGGAGCGCCGCCACAGCCTCGGCCAGCGCACCGTCGAGGAGAACGTCAACGACCTCTTCGATCCGGGCACGGTGATCGAGTACGGCCCCGCCGTCCTCGCCGCGCAAGCGCGGCGACGATCGCTCGAGGAGCTCATCGACAAGTCGCCCCGTGACGGCATGATCACCGCCGTCGGCAGCGTGAACGGTGACCGCTTCCCCGACCCGGTGAACCGCGTCGCAACGATCGCCTACGACTACACGGTGTTCGCGGGCACGCAGGGCAACCGCAACCACTCGAAGACCGACCGCATGGTGCAGGTCGCGAGGAACGCGCGCCTTCCCCTCGTTCTCTTCGCCGAGGGCGGCGGCGGCCGGCCCGGTGACACCGACAACACCGACCACATGCAGCGCACGTTCTCGCAGTTCGCCACGTTGAGCGGCCTCGTACCGATGGTCGGGATCACCACCGGCCGCTGCTTCGCCGGCAATGCCTCGCTGCTCGGCTGCTGCGACGTGATCATCGCGACGAAGGACGCGCACATCGGCATGGGCGGCCCCGCGATGATCGAGGGCGGCGGCCTCGGGGTCTTCGCGCCCGAGGAGATCGGCCCGATGTCCGTACAGGTCCCGAACGGCGTCGTCGACATCCTCGTCGAGGACGAGGCGGAGGCCGTCGCCGTCACGAAGCAGCACCTGTCCTACTTCCAGGGCCGCGTGACGGACTGGGAGGCGCCCGACCAGCGCGAGATGCGCCGCATCGTGCCCGAGAACCGGCTCCGCGTGTACGACATCCGTCGCGTGATCGAGACGCTCGCCGACGTCGACTCCGTCCTCGAGATCCGCCGAGGATTCGGCGCCGGCATGGTCACCTCGCTTCTCCGCGTCGAGGGCTACCCGCTCGGAATCGTCGCCAACAACCCGATGCACCTCGGCGGCGCGATCGACTCGGACGCGGCGGACAAGGCGGCGCGATTCCTCCAGCTCTGCGACGCGTTCGACATCCCGGTGCTCTTCCTCTGCGACACGCCGGGCATCATGGTCGGCCCCGAGGTGGAGCGGACCGCCCTCGTGCGGCACGCGAACCGGCTCTTCCTCGTCGGTGCGAACCTCGAGACGACGTTCATGACCATCATCCTGCGCAAGGCGTACGGCCTCGGCGCGATCGCGATGGCCGGCGGCAACTACCGCGAGCCCTCGTTCACCGTGAGTTGGCCGACCGGCGAGTTCGGCGGCATGGGCCTCGAGGGCGCGGTGAAGCTCGGCTACCGCAACGAGCTCGCCGCGATCGAGGATCCGACCGAGCGCCGAGAGCGGTACGAGCAGATGGTCGCTGAGCAGTACCGCCGCGGCCGCGCGCTAAACCAGGCCACGCGCTTTGGCATCGACGACACGATCGACCCGGCAGAGTCACGCGCCTGGGTGGCGAACACCCTCAAGGCCGCGAAGCCGCCACTCCCCCGCGAGGGCAAGAAGCGCCCCTTCGTCGACGGCTGGTAGCGGGACGGCTCTCCGACGGCGGTTCGTCGAGTCCTCGCGAGCGCTTAACTCGCGGCCCAGAGCGAGAGTTGTTCCTCGGCAGGCTCTGGGCGGATGGGCCTCGGACGACGGTCGGCAATGTCGACCTCGGCGGCTGCGTGCTCGACCCGATCTCGGACCGCAGCGTCGAGGGAGGGACTGAGGTAGGCAGAGCGGTAGAGGCGCTCGTATCGCTCGGCCTCCTCCGGCCAGACCTTCGAGAGTTCCCCGAGGAAGTGCTCCCGTGTGCCGGGCGCGAGATAGAGCGTCCGTGACCAGAGATGCGTCGCGCCAGCGTCGCGGGCGGCGCGGGCGACCTCGACGAGTTGCTCGGGACGATCGGTGAGGCCTGGCAGGAGCGGCGCCATGCCCACCCCGGCGCGGATCCCGGCGTCGACGAGCATGCGGATGGCGCGAAGCCGCTGCCTCGGCGGTGCCGTCCCCGGCTCGGTCTGCCTCCAGATGCCCTCGTCGAGGGTTGGGATCGAAACGTGGATCGTCACATCGGCGCGGCGCGCGGCCTCCTGCAGGACATCGATGTCCCGCACGATCAGCGGCCCGCGCGTGACGATACTGAACGGCGTCCGAGCGCGGCCCAGGGCACTGATGCAGCCACGCGTCAGTCGGTAGCTGCCCTCGGCCGGCTGGTATGGATCCGTACCCGTCCCGATAGCCACTGCCTCGCGTTGCCACGAACGTCGACGGAGCTCTCTCTCCAGCACCTCTACCAGGTTGGTCTTGACCCGGATCGAGACGCCGTAGCCTTCGCCCGAGGCTCGCTGAGCGCGCTGCTCAAATCCTCGTACGTAGCAGAACGTGCAGCGATGGACGCACCCCGTGTAGGGGTTGAGCGACCAGCGGAAGGGCATTCCCTTCACCCGGGTAAGGGCGGTCGTGCATGGCTCGTCGCGGTACTCCGGCATGCGACGAGCGTACGAAGCGATCACTTCGTCCACCAACCCCTAGGCGTCACCTCAACCCCCTCGACGCCTCGACCGTCCTGTGCACGGCGGAGCCATTTGCAAGCGCGCCGTTACTCCAGTTGTCAGCAGTGTTGTCGGCAGCGCATCGGGCGAGGGCGACTCTCCTGCTGGGTCGGAGAAACGGGACAATTATGCAGCAGCCGCCTTCCGTGGCGGGACCTCGCGTCTCGCCTGCCGCCCGCGCCCACAGCACCTCGCAGCATGGCCCCGGCTCCGCGCTGTCGTGCCGCTTCTGGGGGTGTCCGCACTACTCGAACGCCGTCTCGAAGGTGGTCGCCACGGCCGCGATGAAGTCGCGGGGGGCGTCGTGACGACACCAGTCACTCTCAACCCATGGGAAGAGGAGGGGATCCCGCTCGAGAAGCAGTACCGGACCTGGAAGCAGATCGTGAAGGAGCCGTACCACAAGCTCGACGTGGACGCGTACTCACGAGCGCGCATCATCCTGATGAACGGCATCGAGAACGCCGTCTGGAACTTCTCCCACCAGTTCTCTCGTATGACCGACAACCACGAGATCCTCTCGCTGCTCGCTCGGACACGACGCGTCGAGGACCAGCAACAGACGACGGTGAACTGGCTCAACCCGGCAGAGCAGACGGTGCTTGAGACAAGCATCGCTTACGAACAGGTGGCGGTGGACCTCACGGCCTACCTCGCTCGCCACGAGCCCGACCCGTACATGCGGGAGTCGCTGCACTTCGGGCTCCTCGAGGACTTCGACCACCTGTATCGCTACAGCGAGCTGATGGACTACCTCGAAGGCACGGACGCGAACACGATCTTGCAGAGCAAGACAGACATCATGCCCGGGCGCCCGACCGAGCATCACCACAACGATCCCGAGGCGCGGCTGCTCAAGCACTACGAGAAGAACCGGGCGCACCCGATCAGCAAGTTGCACATCTGGACGCTGCTCTCTGGTGAGCAGCAGACGCGCAACTACTACAAGTCCCACGGCTTCATGTACGCCGACCGCACCGCACGCGAGCTCTACGCCGAGATCGGGGAGGTCGAGGAGGAGCACGTCTCCTTCTACGAGTCGCTAACTGATCCAGCAGAGACGCCGCTGGAGCGGATGGTGCTGCACGAGCTGATGGAGGTCTACAACTACCTCCACTGCCTGGAGCAGGAGGAAGACCCCCGGTTGAAGGCGATCTGGGACGAGTTCCTGCACATGGAGCTCACCCACCTCCAGCTCTGGGGCGACATGCTGCGGAAGTACGAAGGGCTGGAGCCGGAGACGCTGTTCGGCGCCGACCTGAAGGTGGAGTTCAAGTTCACGGAGAACAAGGAGTACGTCCGCCACGTCCTCAGCGAACAGGTCGACCTCCGCCAGATCGACCGCCACTGGACCGTGAAGGACCAACTGCCCGCGGACTGGCCGTCGTACGAGTACCAGCGGAAGGTCAACGCCGACGGCGTCCCCTCCGAGGAGGTCGTGGACCTGCAGGCGCAGCGTCACAACGGCAACGCGCCGCACCCCGGCGACGAGTTGCTGGAACGCGCCCGCCAGATCGCGCTCCAACTCCGCGAGCCGTCCGGCGGGGGAGGTTAGCCATGCAACGCCAGGCAGTGATGGATGCCCTGAGCGAATTCCTGATCGTGGAGCAGTGTGGTCTGCAGCTCTACCGAGTCGCCCTTTCACGCGCGCAGCACGAGGACCTACGACACCAGTACGAGGAGTTCCTCGCGGAGACGGACCAGCACCGGACGATCCTCGTGGAGTTGATCACGAAGCTCGGCGGGGATCCGGACTACGTCAGCCCGACGGCCCGCGTCGCGCAGGCGAAGGCGAACGCCCTCCTGGACAGTGCGCTGCTGATTGACGGAATGAGCCCCGCGGAGATCGAGGCGAACGACCTCGAGAACGTCCTGCTCGCGGAGACCAAGGACCAGGCGGACTGGGTACTCCTGACGCAGCTTGCGGAGGGCCTCGGCGACGACGTCGAGCCCGAGGTGCAACAGGCGCTCTCCGAGGCCGTCGCCCAGGTCGGGCCTCAAGAGGACGAGCACCTGGGGTGGGCCCGGACCCGTCTCGCTGAGATGCGGATGAGCGTGATGCTGGCGGGCCCAGCCCCGCCCCCGGAACGCTGGGAGTCTCGCCTCAGCGGCCCCATCCCGCCGATCTCAGAGGTGCACCCTGCCCCCATCAAGGAAGGCCTCCTCGAGGGAGCAGCAGAGCCGGCGTGGATTCCCAGCGTCGTCTCGCGATCGATGGGAGTGAAGGCACCCTGAGGACCGGAGGCCGGCCGCCGGACCGGCGCACGTGAACTGAGACTGAACGAGGAGGCCTGCCCTAGCAGACCTCCTCGAAGCGTCCCGAACGCGCCGGGGCGGGTGACGTCCACGGCGAGGAGGCGATGGGCGGGAGGAGCGACCGGACGCGGCGTACGAACCGTTCGAGGTCAACCGGCTTCGCCTCCGCGAAGGAGACGAGCCCACGAGCCTCCTCCATGAGGTCATAGCGGCCGCTGACCACGATCACCGGGAACGTCCCCAGTCCGCGGCGCTCCAACTCCATCACCAGCCCCGCCCCATCGAGGCGCGGCATGTTCAGGTCGGTGACCAGGAGCGCGGGCAGTTCGCGCTCGCAGATTTCGAGGGCTTCGATACCGTCAGCAGCGGAACGGGTGTCGTACCCCTCATCTGCCAGGACATCAGTCAGGACGCGCCGCATGGCGTGGTCGTCATCGACCACGAGGATGTATCCGTGCAAGGAGTTGCCGCCCCTCGGTTGTCGCCGACGCCTGCCCGGATGATGTACTCCGATCGGTGGGTACACCCTAGTGGGGTTATCCCCCAGATTATGCCCACGGTAAGAAATGGTCGGTTTCGGGCTGAACCTCGTTCGTGCGAGTGATCGCGTGTGGGTTCACACGCTTCACACGACCTAGACGACGGCGATCGCTTCGACCTCGATGAGGTACTCCGGCATCGCGAGTGCCTGCACTCCGATGAGGGTGCTGGCCGGAAGCGCGTCGCCCATCGCCTCGACTCGGGCGGCGCCGTACGCCTCGCGGAGCCCCGGGTGGTAGTCGACGATGTAGCTCGTGATCTTCACCACATGGCTGAAGTCCGCGTCGACCGCCGCAAGGGCCAGGCGCAGGTTCCCGAAGACCTGCCGCGCCTGCGCGGCAAAGTCCCCGACGCCGACGATGTTCCCGTCCACATCCGCAGAAACCTGCCCCGAGATGTAGACCGTCGTCCCGCCGGAGGCTCGGACGACCGGGGTGTAGGTCGGAGGGCGTCGCAGGCCCTCGGGGTGGATGCGCTCGATCATCGGTGGCTCCCTGGCTGATCCCGGCTGGTGTGTGGGCTCGACGTGAACCCGGAGGTGGCAACGGTAGCGGTCGCCACGACGCAGCGGGTGTGCCACGACCTCGGGGTTGAAGCCTGGCCAGAAGTAGGTCACGAGCGGGTGGAGTCCGGCGGCACGCGCAGGCCACCGACGCCGGTCAGCGCCGGTCTTCGACCAGCAGTCCGAACTCGAGACTCGGCACGAGGATCATGAAACGCACTCGTTGCCCTCGTCGGGTCGCCTCGAATCTGATGACACCTCCCGCTGTGTGAATCCGCCGCCGCATTTGTGCCACTGCAACCCCTGCAGCCGCATGCTTCGAGGACATGACCGACACGCGCGTCCGGATCAGCGGCATCGATGTCGCCCACCCCCCAGTCCGCCTACCCCAGACGGACGCGGCCCGCGCGATCGGGGCGCATGCTCCCGACCCTCGGCGGGTCGCGGCGCTCGCCCGGGGGACGCAGATCCACCAGCGCGCGATCGCGCTCACGCCTGACGAGGTGCTCGCCCTCGGTGCTGCGGGCGCACGGAACGATGTCTACCAGCGCATCGCGCCTGGCCTCGCCGTCGACGCCGCTCGAGGCGTGCTGGGTGAGGCAGATGCATCGAGCATCGCCTGCCTCGTGACGAGTTCCTGCACCGGCTACAGCGTGCCGAGTTGGGGCATCGACCTCGTCGAGGGGTTCCGGCTGCCGCCTCGTACGGTCCGCCTGCCGATCACCGAGTCCGGGTGTGCGGGCGGTGTCGTGGCACTCGCTCGCGCCGTGGACCACCTGCGGACGCGGCCGGGCGAGAGCGGCCTCGCGGTCGCTGTCGAACTCTGCTCACTGGCATTCCATCCGGGCGGCGACGACGGGAACCTCACCTCCACCCTCATCTTCGGCGACGGCGCGGGCGCGGCGCTCCTCCAGACCGGGGACGGCCCCGGCCTCGAGGTCGTCGACACCGCCAGCATGCTCGTGCCCGGAACGCGACACGCGCTCGGCTTCGCCCTCACGGATCAGGGGCTGTACCCGATCCTCACCCGCGAACTGCCCGCCCTCCTCGGTGAGCCCGCCCGCGACGCTGCCCAGGAACTCCTCTGTCGCAACGGTCTCGGGCCGCAGGACGTCAGCGCCTGGCTGCTGCACCCGGGCGGCGCACGCATCCTGAAGACACTGGAGGAGGGACTCGCCCTCGACCGATGCCAGACCCGCTGGTCGTGGGACACAATGCGCGAGTTCGGGAACACCTCGTCGGCCGCGATCTTCGACGTGATGGGGCGCTACTTTCGCGACCGCCGCCCCGGGGAGTACGCCGTCGCCGCCGCCTTCGGCCCCGGGCTCTCGATCGAGCTGATGCTGCTGAGGGCGCAGTGACGCGACCGGTGCAGCGAGGTGACGCGATCCGCCTCGTCGCCTGCGGGTCGATGGCGCTCGCCCGCCTCGTCGAACTTGCCTACTCCCGGCGGAACCTCGATCGGCACGCGGACCGCCGCGAGGGGCGCGCGAGCCGGGCGACGTACCCGCTCATCGTCGCCGTCCACACCATGGTCATCGTGGGGACGCTCCTGCGCGGGGCTCGTCGGCCCTCGACGGGATGGCTCGCCCTGCTGGCGTCGGCACAACCGTTCCGCCTCTGGGTGCTCCTACTGCTCCGCGACCGCTGGAACGCGCGGGGAAGCGTCCCCTCTGGCCTCCGCGTCGAGACCCGCGGTCCGTACGCCTGGGTGCGCCACCCCAACTACGCGATCGTGATCGTCGAACTATTCGCGCTGCCGATGGCGTTCCGGCTGAGAGCGCTCGCAGTCCTCGCCGCGGTCGTGAACGGGATCCTCCTCGCGGTGAGGATTCGCGACGAAGAGCGACTGCTGTTCGCAGAGTCTGGATACCGACGGCACTTCGCCCGGAAGCCCCGCTTCGTCCCGCGCATCATCTAGGCGCCCTTGGGCCACTCAGACGCCTGCCGCGAGCGCGAGCAAGTCGCGCGCTCGCAGGTCCGTCAGGCGCAGGTTGCCGGCGCTCACCCCGAGGAGCCTCCGGAACGTCTCGGGCTGGCGCATCAGGTTGCGCACCGAATGACGCGCGAGCCACGGTCGCGACGAGAGGACGAGCGAGAGGTGCGCCAGCAGGTCGGCGTTCCGTGCGAGTCCTCCACGCCGCCTCGCGTAGCGCTCGAACGCCTGCTCGGGGTCACCGCCGAGGTGCCCGACCACCGCGTTGGCGCACGCCCGTGCCGACAGCAGGCTCGTCGAGATGCCCTCGCCCGAGATCGCATCGACGAAGCCGGCGGCGTCACCGACCAGCACGAGGTTGTCGCGCCACGGCCGACGGCTCGCGGCTGGGAACGGGCCTGCAGCCACGGGCTCGTCGAGGAGTGTCCCGCCGGCCAGCGAGGCGTCTGCCTGGAGCAAGCCTCGGAACGCCTCGCTGGGGCCACCCGACGCGGCGCGCATCCCGCGGCGGAAGAGCATCGCCACGTTCACGGTCGTCGGGCCGACCGGCGTCACGTAGACCTCGGCGTCGTCGTGGAAGTGGATGTCGACGAACCGCTCGACGGGGGCTGAAAGCTGGAGGTGTGCGCTGATCCCATACCGCCGGCGGCGCTGCGGCCGCTCCAGGCCGGCCAGCCGCCGGACCCGCGAGCGCAGCCCGTCCGCGCCGATGACTACCGCCGCCTCGATCCGCTCGCCGTCCTCGGTCTCCACGCCCGTGAAGCGACCGCGGCCCCGCACGAGCGAACGCACTCCCGTGCCGAGCCGGAGGCCGACGCCCACCTCGACGGCCCGTCGTCGTAACAACGGATCGAGGTCACTGCGCTGCATCCCGAGTCCTCGGGAGCCGGCCCCGAAGGTCGCAGTGGCCTCGTAGGGCCTGGCGTGGAAGCGCACGCCGGAGAGGGGAGCACCGAGCGCCTCGACCTGCGGGTGCACGTCGAGTCGCCGCAGTTCCTCGAGGCCGCGAGGGAAGATGCCCTCGCCGCAGGCCTTCCGCCGATCGCCCTGCGACCGTTCGAGGAGCACGACGCGCAGCCCGCGCTCGGCGAGGTGGATCGCCGTCGCGGCTCCCGCCGGACCGGCGCCGACGATGGCGGCATCGAACATGAACCAACGGTAGTCAGCGCGCGGTCGGATCGAGTTGAGCGGCAGTCGCGCGATGTGGATGGGCGTCTGTGGCGTAGGATTCGCGGGTGGTCCGAGCAGCCTTTCGATCCGCCCATCCCTTCCCGTCGATCCTCGTCGCGCTGCTGACTGTCGCCCTCGTCCCGCTCGCCGACCGCGACGCCCCGCTGCGGCTGTACCCGCTCCTCGGCGGCGCGATGCTCCTCTTCCAGTTCACCATCGGCCTGGTGAACGACCTCGTGGACGTCGAGGCCGACCGACGCGAGAAGCCCTGGAAGCCCCTCGCGCGCGGCGCGATCAGCGCGAGGCAGGTGCGATGGCTGGCGATTGGATGCGGGACGCTGGGGCTCGCGCTCACCATGGCGCTTCCCCTCGCGGCCGTGCTCATCGCGATCTGCGGGCTCGCTGCGGGGCTCGCGTACGACCTCTGGCTGAAGGAGACACCGCTGTCGTGGCTCCCCTACTCGGTCGCGCTCCCGCTCCTGCCGAGCTGGGTCTACGTCGCAACCGGCGAGTGGCAACCCCTCCTCTGGTGGGCGCTCCCACTCGGCGCCGCGCTCGGATTCGCGCTGCACCTCTCAAACGAAGCGCCCGATGTCGGGCGGACCGGGGTGAAGGGGCTGCCGGGGCAACTCGGCCCGAGGTGGTCGAGGCGTCTCGCACTCGCCATCTTCGTCACCATTGCGTTCGCCGTGGCGATCCTCGTGCTCCCGTCGTCGCGCGCGCTCGCCCTCACCGTCGTCCTGGTCGCCCTCGGGACGGCCTTAGTCGCGCCGTGGTCGACACGCCTCGGGCGGGACGGACACTTCGGCCTGCTCGCCATCGGCTCCGCCGCGATCACGGTGCTGTTCTTCCTCGCGGCGTGAGGCTTAGGAGACAGGCGCACCACTAGGGCGCACCGCCGATCCCAAACGCCATGCTCACTGAGACCGACAGGTCGAGCGTCGGTGGCTCGACCGGGGTGGTGCCACCGCCCACCCCGAAGTCTTCGGCGGCAGGGACCGGGCCAGGCCCGCCCGTGCCTGAGACGGAGACGAACTGCACCGGCCCGAGCTGGACGCCGGTCAGGGCTGCGACCCGCTCCGCCGTCTGCGTGGCGTCCTCGACCGCGAGTTCGAGCGCGTCGTCGAACGCAGCGGCGCGGTCGGTCGCCTCGAACCGGACGTTGCGGACGCGCACCAGGTCGCCGCCGGCGGCCACCGCCTGGTCGATGATCTCGCCCACGCGGTCGAGGTCGTCCACCTGCGCGCGCACCAGGTTCGTCACCGTGTAGCCCACGATGTCGCCGCTGCCCGGTGCTCCAGGTGGCGCCCCGTCTGGGGACTCGCCATACCGCGGGTTGATGTTGAAGACGGCGGTCGGCAGGTCGTCGCGGGGGATACCCGCATCGATGAGCGCCGCGATCACCTCGTCGAGGGCGTTCGCCGCCTGCGCGCGCGCTTCCTCGACGCTCGGTGCGTTTGCCTCGACGCCGAGGACCGCGATGGCGCGGTCGGGCTCGATTGAAACCTCGCCGGTCCCGGTGACATGGATGCCGCTGGGGGCGGCTCCGCCGGGCGCAGCCTGCGCGCCCACCGTCCCGCCCTGCGCGACCAGCGCCATCAGGGCAGCGGCGAGCAGGAGGCCGCCCAGTCCGATCGTTCCTCGTACGTGTGTCATCCGGCAACTCCCGTCGGGTCTCGAAGCGCCTGAAGCGCCTCATTCCCTCCGGACGCTAGGAACGCGGGCATCGCCGCGAGGTAACACCTCTCCGGCGGTTGCAACTGATGCGCAACGACTCGCGCGTCGCTGTTTCGGTCGCACGGTGCCCTGCTCACGACACTCGGACGAACGCTCACCCGCTGCGAACAGATCTTGTGCCAGACCTGAGGGGAACCGATGCAACAGAACTACTGGACGAACCGACGCGTGAATCGCCGCTCCATGCTGCGCGGCGCGGGCCTCGGCCTCACCGGCCTCGCAGGGGCCGCCCTGATCGGCTGTGGAGGTGAAGACGACGCCGACGAGGGCACGCCGAGCGCAGGCGGACAGGTGGGTGCGCAACTCACCGCGACAGCGGTCGGGACGGGCGCCGCAGGAGACGGGCCGGTTCCGGCGGACCAGGTGCGCGTGGCACCGGGGATCTACGACGGGCCGATTCCGCCCTCCGCCGCGGAGCTCAACTCGGCGGCGAACGCCAAGTACGGCGGCGTGAGCCGGCAGTTGTACCTCGATCCGCCGCGGATGGACCTGAGCCGCACGCTCTCCTGCACCATCTACACCACGCTCGCGCACACCTCGAACAAGCTCGCCCGAGCCAAGCTCGGGCCCACCGCCGACCCATTCCTCATCGAGATCGAGCCGGACCTCGCTGAGTCGTGGGAGGTGTCAGAGGACGGCATGCAGCACACATTCAGCCTGCGGCAGGGCGTGATGTTCCACGACAAGGCCCCGGTGAACGGCCGCGAGTTCACGGCCGAGGATGTCGTGCAGACCGTCGAGATGTACTCGGCAGGATCGCAGGCCGACGTGTACTCGATGGTCTCGGACATCGAGGTGCCAGACGACTACACCGTCGTCTTCAACCTTGACCAGCCGCTCACCGACTTCCCGACGAACGTCGCCGCCTGGTCCTACATCTACCCGAGGGAGCTCGTGGAGGACGAGGAGTTGCGTCAGCAGGTAGCGATCGGCACCGGCCCGTTCGTCCAGGAGCAGTGGATCCAGAAGGAGCGGTCGACGTTCTCGCGCAACGCCAACTACTGGGAGTCGGACGCTGCCGGCAACCAGTTGCCGTACCTCGACGGTGTCGAGCTGTTCGTGCAGAGCGACACCAACGCCCAGCGCGCGGGGTTCTCGACGGACAACTACGGATGGATCGCCGGCCGCGACCAGGACGACATCGAAAACATCTTTCAGCAGAACAGTGACGACACCGTGATCGGCGTCTTCCCGATCTCCCGAGGGGCGAACGTCAATGGGTTCCAGTTCCAGATGACGAACCCGACGTACCAGGATGACCGGATCCGGCAGGCGATCTCACTCGCGTTCGACCGCGCCGAGTACGACCTCGCCCGCAACGGTGGCGACAACCAGAACCCGGAGGGGCCGTACTCGAACTCGCCGATGCCGTGGCCACTCCTGTTCGACGGCTACCCGACGGCAGCGGTGCAGGGCCCGTGGTACCAGTTCAACCCCGCAGAGGCCTCGAAGATGATGCAGGCCGCTGGCTACACCGCCGACAACCCGCTGGTGGCCGAGATGCCCTCGTACTACTTCCGGACTGAGCTCGCGCAGCTCGTCGTGCCGGGCATCAATCAGTCACTCCCGGAGGTGGACATCTCGTTCCGCGAGGTCGACAACCCGACCCATGTGACGCTGATGTCGGACCGCAACTTCGACGAGATGATCGGGTTCCTATGGGGCCCACCGGGCTACTCGATGGATCAGTGGATCTACCCCTTCTACCACTCGACCGGCAGCCTGAATTACGGCTCGGTGTCCGATCCCGAGTTGGACACGATGCTGGTCAACCAGCGCGCGGCGACGGACCAGGCGGAGAAGGAGGAGATCTGGCAGCAGATCTACGACCGGATCCACAACATGGTCTACCAGGCGTGGTTCCCGGAGGCTCAGAACCGATCCGTCTGGCACAACTATTTCCTGAACTATCGCGAGCACGGTTGGGCCGGCTCCTACACCTGCTACGCCGGTGACCAGTCGCGCGCAATGTGGCTGGACGACGGGTCGCCCTGGGCGGACCGTTAGCAGCGCGGCAGGGAGCGGATTGCCCTTCCGGGGGTGGTGCGACGTGTTCTGACGAAGGAGGACTCGGCCGACGGCCGAGTCCTCCTTGTGGCCGGCGACGAGGTCTAGCGGGCCGCGTGGACGTCGAGGAAGAGCGCGATCTGCGCGCAGTGCTCCCGCTTATGGCCGTAGTACTGGTAGACCACCAGGTCATCGAACGAGTACGCCTCGCCGTACCAGGGGATCGCGCCCACCTCGCGCATGCGCTCGGCCTCGATCGGCTCGAGCGCAGTCATCGCCTCGGCATACGCCTGGCGGTACTCGGCGACGACATCGTCAAACGAGTGCGCTGACCGCGCGGCCGCTTGCGCATCGTTGAAGTCGTCGCTCCGGAAGGCGTCGAGGTAGGGCGTGCCCTCCGCGCGCCCGCCAAGGAGTCGGACGGCGTCGAGGAGGACCCACTCGAACGCCGCGAGGTGCCCGACCACGTCCTTCAGCGACCAGGCGCCCACCACGCCGGGCTCGTCCTGCGGAGCGGAGCCGACGGCCGCGACCGCACGCTCCACCTCGAGGTTCCCGTACTTGAGGACATCGTTCGCGTTCATGATCACCACCCCCGGCTGACATCGTTCCACTTGAGGCGAGGGTAGGGGGCAGCGTCCAACGTCGTGAGTCATCGCGCTGAGGTAGCGTAGCCATCGCTGATGCGGACGAAGGGGAACCATGGCCACACCGAGCGAGATCGTCCTCGCGTTCGATGTCAACGAGACCCTGCTCGACCTGCGCGCCCTCGACGCACCGTTCGTCGAGGCGTTCGGGGACGCCTCGCTGCGGCCGGTCTGGTTCCAGGCGATGCTGCAACTGTCGTTCGTGGGCGGCCTCACCGGCGCGTACGTCGACTTCACGAGCGCGCAGCACGCCGCGCTGAGGATGGTCGCAACACGGGCCGGGGTGGACGTCAGTGACGCGCAGGCCGAGGCGATCGTCGGCGGCATGCGGACGCTGCCGTCTCATCCGGATGTCCCTGGCGCCCTCCAGCGCCTCCGTGACGCCGGCTTCCGGCAGGTCACGCTGACCAACTCACCGCTCGATGTCGTCCGCGACCAGCTCACGAACGCCGGACTCGCCGAACTGTTCGACGCGATCCTCTCGGCTGACGAGGTGCGCGCGCTGAAGCCGGCCCCACAGCCCTACCGCCTCGTCGCAGAGCGCATGAACGAGGACATCGGGCGCGTGAGGCTCGTCGCGGCCCACGGCTGGGATATCAGCGGAGCACTGGCCGCGGGCGCCCTCGGCGCGTTCGTGGCTCGACCCGGCGCCGTGCTCAGCCCACTCGGGCCGCAGCCAGACCTCGTCGCGTCGGACCTCGGCGACCTCGCTGATCAACTGCTCGGTTGACTGCTCCGACTCGTCGAGGCTGGCGACCGCTAGGCGCGAAGCGTGTGCAGGGTCACTCCGCGACCAGTTCGACGATCGGCTCGCCCTGGCGGATGACGAACACCTCGCCGTGGTGTCCGCGCGCGAACCCGACGATCGGCGCGGTCACCGTGAGGACCTCGCGAGGCTCGCCGTCCTCGGGCAGCGACCAGATCGTGCCGAAGCACAGGTCGCCGTAGAGGTACTCGCCGTCGAGTGGCAGATCATCGCCGTGGTAGACGAAGCCACCGACCACCGCGCACCCATCGCGGTGCGAATACCACGCGACGGGCGGCGTAGCGTCGATGCCCTCGCATGAGTCGATGCGGCACGACGGGCCCTCGAAGGCGCTCCAGCCGTAGTTGCCGCCGGCCTCGAGGAGGTTCACCTCCTCGGCGTCGTTCTGGCCGACATCGCCGCCCCAGAGGTCGCCCGTGACCTCGTCGAACTCGAACCGCCAGATGTTGCGCACGCCATACGCCCACACCTCGGGCCGCGCGTCGATGCCCGAGGCCGCCGGATCGGCGAACGGGTTGTCGGCCGGCACCACGTAGGCCCCGGGCTCCGAGGTGACATCGATCCGCACGATGGTGGAGAGCAGAGTCCCGGGATTCTGACCGTGCCCGAGCGGATCCCAAGCATCGCCTCCGTCACCGAACGAGACGTAGAGCATCCCGTCCGGCCCGAAGCGCATCGCCCCACCGTTGTGGTTCTCGAACGGCTGCGGCACCTCCAGCACAACCGACTCCTCGTCTGAGTCGAGGGTGAACCGAGACACCACGTTCCGAAGCGGATCATCGGCGGTGTAGTGCACGAAGTAGGCCTGTGTGCGGTCGAAGGCCGGTTCGGGCGCGACCGCGAGCATGCCGAGTTCCTCGTGCCCCGTCGCGAGGCGATCCCCGAGGTCGAGGATCACCTTCCCGGAGCCGTCCTCCGACACGAGAAGCACCTCGCCGCTCTGCTGTGCGAGGAGATAGCGGCCATCTGGGAGGGCTACGAGGTCGACCGGCAGGTCGAAGACCCGCCCGCTGAAGGCTTCCTTCGTCGTGAGTTGCGTGCTCCCGACGCTGCTCGCGAAGCCGAGACCGGCAACCACGAGGATGAGCAGCGCCATAGCCGCCAGTGGAGCCCTCCGCATCCGTCCCAACCCCTCCGGCGCGTGCTCGTCGCCTCCGGCGCTCCCCTGGTACGGCCCCGTACCGAGAGATCGCCGCAAGAGTCTCAGCATACTGGCGCACTCTTGTGCACCTAAGTCCAGGAGTATGTAGGGTCGAACGCCTATGAACGAGGAATTCACCGGCTCCGCTCCTCGCAATCCTGCCCGATGGCGCGCTCGCGCCTGGCCCACTCCACGAGTAGGCGCCGGGCTCGCCGAGGTCGCACGCACTCCTGCGCGGGATCGTGCCGCGTCCGTCGCTCGTGCGATGGCGCGCGTCGATGCATGGCAGGCGGCGCTCGCTGGCACGTTCCTGGTGGCGCTGGCCGTGCGCGGGCGTCACGTGCTGCTGGCCGGCGGGCCGCTGAACGACGGCGGCATGTTCGCCACGATGTCGCACGACATTCAGCGAGCCGGGTACGCCCTCCCTGAGTTCACGACGTACAACGGCGCCGACATCCCGTTCGCGTACCCGCCGTTCGCGCTCTACCTCGCCGCCCTCGTGGAGGCGACCACGCCGCTCTCGATGGTCGACGTCTACTGGCTGCTGCCCCTCGCGGGCGCGCTGCTCGCCGTCCTCGCGTTCTACTTCCTCGCCCGCACGATCTTCGAGGGCCGCCTCGTGCCGCTCGTCGCCACGCTCGGCTTCGCGCTCGTCCCGAGGGCGTTCGAGTGGCTGGTCATGGGCGGCGGCGCGACACGCGGGCTCGGCCTCGCGGCAGCGCTCGGGGCGGTGGCCGCGTTCCGGTACGCCTCCCAGCACCGCGACCGACGATGGCTCGGCGTGGCGACGATGCTTGCCGCAGTCACGCTGCTGTCGCACATGGAGGCGACCGTCTTCCTCGCCGCCGGGATCGCGCTCTCCGCCCTCGAACGTCGGGACCGTTGGACGCTCGTTGCATGGGTGGCGGCCGCCCTCGGCGCTGCCGCGGTCACGGCTCCGTGGTGGGCGCTGGTCCTCGCGCGCCACGGCCTCGACCCGTACCTCGCGAGCACGGACCACGGCGGGACGCTCCTCGCGACCGGCGAAACCCCGACGTGGATCTGGCTCCGCCTGATCGACCCGGTGTTCACCAGCGAGCCGTTCTTCTCGTTCGTCGGCGCCCTGGGCGCCCTCGGGGCACTGCTTGCGCTCGCGCACGGTCGGTGGCTGCTCCCGGCGTGGTGGGCCATCCTCATCGTCACCCACATGCGCGGCTTTGCCACGTTCGCGGTCGTCCCGACAGCCCTGCTCGCCGGCTACCTGGGCGTCGAGGCGGGCGTCCCTGCGGCGCGCGAAGCGATGCGACGCGCGGCGAGTCCCGCGCTGGGCCGGTGGCGCGTCGGCCTGGTCGCGGCCGGGGTGCTCGCCGTCATGTTCTACGCCGCCGTCGAGCCCAACCGCGGCGAGGCGAAGTACCTCCGGCCCGTGGCAGACGCCGACCTCGTGGCGATGGAGTGGATCTCCGCCCGCACACCCGAGGACGCCCGGTTCCTGGTGATCCCTCGACGGGAATGGTTCGCCGACCGCGAGGGTGAATGGTTCCCGCTACTGGCCGAGCGGATGAGCCTCGGCACCCCACAGGGCACCGAGTGGGTGGAGGGCGAGTTCGGCGACCGTGTCTCGCTCCACCACCGCGCGCGACGCTGCGCTCTCGACGACGCCGGCTGCCTCGAAGCGATCGCATCGACGGTGCCCTTCACGCACGTGTACTTGCCCGCGAACTGCTGCCGCCCGCTCCGTGAGTCGCTGCGCGACGACCCTCGCTACGTCGCGCGGTACCTCGGCCAGGCCACCGTCTTCGAGCGCGTCGTCCCCGCCACCGACCTCGTCGAGGAAGCGCGGGCCGAGGAGTAGCACGAACACACATACGACGGAGAACCGGTCTCGCGACCGGCTCGCTGTGCTGAATGGCGATGTGGGTTGCGAAACGGCCCTCGCGGCTACCTCGAGGCGTGGCGGAGCGCGTTCACCATGTTCCTCGGCCCTGTGCCTCGTTCCCCGGCAGGCCGTTCCCTTACGGGCCGTTCCCTTACGGGCCGTTCCCTTACGGGCCGTTCCCCCGTGCGCCATTCCCCGGTGGGCCATTCCCCGGTGCCTCGTTCCGAGGGGGGGCGCTATCAGGAGCCCCGTGGGAAAGAGGCCCCTCGCTGTGGCCGCACCCGCGGGACGCACTCGCAAGTGCGTTACTCGCGTGGTGTATGCCCGCAGCCAGGCCGACAGCGGGCGGACCATCGCCGGTAGGGCCCCTGCCGGGAGCACCGGTGCCGTTCGGCCCGGTCCCAGGGGCCCCAACGGTCGCCGAAACGAAGCTGATCGGCTGCACCGGGGGCACGCCCGGGTTGACCTCGGGGCGCGCCCCGTCGGGCGCACTCTTCGCATCGGCGATGGTGCTTCGCTTCTCCGGAGGTGCCTGCGGCGTGCCTGGTGGCGGCTGAGGCGGCTCCACGGAGGCTGACTCCGGAGGAGCTGGAGTGACGACAGGTGGAGCCACCGCGACCGTGGGCTGTGGACTCACCTGCGTCGCCGATGGCGTTGACTCAGGGAACGCTGGCAGGGAGGACGGGGTACCACCGCGAGCGGGGGGAGGAGCCGCGTCGGATCCATCCGCCCCCGACGTCTGGAACGGCGGCATCAGGCCACCGGTGACGGCATCACTGCCGACGGGTTCGCCTCGCTCCTCGGCGTCCCGGAGGGTCTGAGCAGCAGCCGGGGCCACGGACGCGGCAGCCGGTACCGTGGCGATCCGAATGACCGTCGGCGCTGCGACGGCGGAGCTGGCCCTCATGTGCGTGTCAGGCGCGGATGGTGGAGCGTCGACCGAAGGCGTGACCGCGCTGACGACGATGACCGCAGCCGCAGTGGCCGCCAGCGCCGTCGCGGAGATCGCTCCGCCGATGCCGGCCGCCGCAACGCTGGTGCCCGTAGCCGCGGCAGCACCTGCCGTCGCCGCCGCTCCCGCTGTCGAGCCCCCAGCGGCGGTGGTCGTCGCAGCGCCGCCCGTGAGGCCGAGCAGATGACCGAGCTTCGCGAGCAGGTCGCCCGCCCAGCCGAAGAGCCCGGCACCGGGGATCGGCAGGCCAAACCCACCGAGGTTGCGATAGAGCGTCCGTCCTTCGGTCATCGCTGCAAGTCGACGCATGCAGTCACCACACGAGTCCAGGTGTCCCTCGAGTTCGAGGCGCGCCGCGAGGGGGACACCCTCCGCCGGCTCGAGCAGGGTGCTGAGGCGGAGCCCATCCACGCCACACGCTGGGACGTCCGCGTCGACGGTCGTGAAGGCGAGCCGGAAGCGCTCGCGGGCTCGATGCGCACAGACCTCAGCGGCATTCCGCGACACACCGAGTTCGGCCGCGATCTCTGAGTACGGCAGTCCCTTGTACTCGCGTAGGAAGAGTGCGATTCGGTCGCGCTCGGAGAGCACCCCCAGTGCCTGCCACACCTTCTGCTGGCTGTCCTTCGAGAGGACGGCAGCCTCTGGCGTCGGAGAGGCCTCGTCCTCGAAGTCCTCGGTGCCGAGCACCTCGAACGTGGTGACGTGCGCGCCCAGCCGCTTGCGAGACGAGAGGTAGTTGAGGCTCGCGTTGCGAGCGATCGCCTTCACCCAGGGCTGGAAACGATCCGCGTCAGCGAGGGATCCGAGGTTGCTCGCTGCCCGGATCCAGGTGTCCTGCTCAACATCGCGAGCGTCATCGCCATCGCGGACGAACCGCCGCACCAAGCGCCGGACGGGGTCAGCGTGGCGCTCCATCAGGACGCCGAACGCCTCAGCGTCTCCGGCGCAAGCGCGCCGCACGAGGGAAACGTCGAAGCCGGATGAGGGGCGGTCGTGGGTCAGGACCATGCTTGCACCATGCCCGGGATGTGTAGCCGCACTGACTACGCACAAGTTGCATGGGCCGCGCCGCCGCCTGACGGAGCCATCGGTCGCACGTCAGATCTGACGCTCACCGAGACTCAACCTTACGTCATCATTTCAACGGTCTTGTTACGGGTAATCCCCTACTTCGCGGCGAACTGCTATGAATTCCACTCAGAATCTATTCAATTCTCAACTCCTGTCCTCCCACCACCACGAGAGCGTCAGGAGTTGACCCAGCCGGAGTCATACGAGTGCGGGCAGTCGAGGGCTGCCCGAGATCTGCAGGGCCGTGGGCACGCCGCCAATCTGGCCCGCGGCCCTTGCAGGTGTCCCACCCCGAGCGTCCATCCCCCGCAATCCTCGTCGGCCTCGGACCGAGGACACTCGGTCGCGCTCGCGTCGGCCTATGCCCCCATCGACCGCTTGAGGTTCTTGAGCGCACGATGCGTGAGTGCCCATACCGACTGCTCGTTCTTCCCGACCTGGCGTGCGATCTCCGCAGACGACATTTCGCTGAAGTACCGGAGCAGCAGGACCTCCCGCTGCGTCTCCGGCAAGTCCGCGATCGCCCGGTGAAGTTCCTCCGCGTCCACCGCCCGGTCGAGCTCTCGCTCGGGTGCGCCGAACCGGCTGTCGTCCGCTGGTTCCGGCGCGCTCTCGAGCGGGGTCGTAGGACGACGTCGGGTGACCTCGCTCACGGCCTGGTTGTGGGCGATGCGGAAGAGCCACGCGTCGAAGCGCTCCGTCTGACGAAGTTTGGGCAAGTCGCGCCACGCGAGGAGGAAGGTCTGCGCCGTGACGTCCTCCGCGCGAGTCGTCTCCCGCACGATGGCCGCGATGTATCGCGATACGGGACCGATGCGCTGGCGATAGACGCGCTCGAACGCCTCGCGGTCGCGCGCCTGGGCGCGCTCAACGTCGCCCTGCTCGATGGCTGCGAGCGCGCGCCCGCTCGACCCTGAGCGTCGGATGGGCGTTGCCTTGGGTGTAGGCGCGGGAAACCCCGCGTCCACGGGCGTCGATTGAATCAGAGACATGCCGGTTGTCCTCTCGCGCTGCCGCCCGGCACTCACCTAGACAACGCGGAGGTACGGATCCTTACAGGCTCCTCAGGAAATTCTTGAAGATTTGTGATTGGCTCACCGGTCGCTTCCCGTCCGCACGGGAGGCTACATCAGCTCAGGCCATGGCCCTGCGAGGTGCGAGCCGCGATCAGGGCGGCCACGACGAGGATCGCGAACAGCCCCACGACCAACGGGCCGCCCCATCCTCCGCCGGTGATCGTGGCGAACCGCGCCGCGCGCTGGAAGGCGCGACCAACGCCGATGAACGCCCGGGTGACGAGTGGCCTTGGCGGAGACTCAGCCTGGTCGAGTTGTGCCGTGATCTGCAACCACACGCGATCGGGATCCACCGCGGGACCCGAGTTGGCGAATCGCGCCATCCAGGATGCGGACTCACTCTCGGGATCCGTGGCGTCCGATCCGTGGTCCTGGCCCAGGCCTCCCTCAGGCTCGACCGGGTCTGCCTCGTTCCAGTTCTGGTCCATGACGCCCCCAGACGGACTCATCTGTGAGTCCGTGGGTCTCGAGTGCTGCGCGGCCGCCCGAAACCCTCCCACGCTCACTCCCCGACGGAGCAGCGTCCGCTGTCGTACCCATTGTCCGCCAGCAGAAAGACTCGCAGGGAGTCTCGGTCTGACGGTTGAGAACGGGTAGAGCCTGAATCGCCCCGGTTCTGCGGTTCTCAACTTCCTCCCGTGCCAGCGTCAGGGGCGGGGCTGTCCCGCGCCTACACCAGTAGGGACCGCCAATCGGCGGGTACTGGACCACCATGCCTCCCGACGGCACGGCTGAACAGGAAGCGCGCCCATGGCGACACGGCTGACGTTCACGGGTTCTTCCCTGCCCCGGGCGCTGGTCGCGGCGGCTGTCTTGTGCTTCGGCACGTCCCTCCTTGCCGCTCCGGCCAGCGCCCAGGTTTCGCCCGCCGCCACGCTCGAGATCCTGAGTGTCGAGCACGATCCCGCCGGGTCGCTGGTCGTCGGACTGCGCGCTGGCGGCGACCGCCACGCCGACATCCGGAACCTCACCGTGTTCGTCGATGACGTGCCCGTCGCCCTCGACCTCGGTCAGCGCGAAGCCGCCACCGACCTCGCGCTCATGCTCGTGATCGACACGAGCGGGAGCATGTTGGGGGCGCCGATGGACGCGGCACGCGAGGCCGCTCGCGCCCTGATCGGCCAGCTCTCCGTGAACGACCGGGTGAGCGTGGTGTCGTTCGCGGACGCACCGCTCTGGCAGGTTGGGCTCACACAAGACCACGATCTCGCGCTCTCCGTCCTCGAATACCTCCTGGCGGAGGGGTCGACCGCGCTCTACGACGCGGTCGCACTCGCCGGTCGAGAACTCTCGCTCGTGCACGAGGAACGTCGGGTGGTGGTCCTCCTGTCGGATGGGCAGGACTTCGGCGGTGTGTCGGCAATCGCGCGTGGCACGACGATCGAAGATGCACGCGCCAGTGGTGCGACGTTCTACGCCGTTGGACTCGGCCCCGAGTCTGACGCGGAGTACCTCGTCGAGTTGGCCGACGCGACGGGCGGCGAGTTCTACTCGATGCGAGACGGGCGTGACGCGGGCGCGCTCACCGCGCTCTTCGAGGGGCTTGGCGGACGGCTGGGCGCGAGCGAGACCTACACGCTCCCGGTGAGCGTGCTGGCACAGGGCAGCCACGAGTTGAAGCTGCGGGCCGTCATCGACGGCGAGCCGGCATCCGCGACGGCCTCGTTCGATGTCTCGAATGAGGGCCTGCTCCAGCCATCAGTCCAGCCGGGAACTGCCCCCGGACGTCCCCTTCGCGTCTCATTCGGATCGTTCGCCCCGTCCTCTGGCCTGACCTTCGAGGTACGGAGTGGCGACGATCGCCTCGCCACTTCGACCTCGGCAGAACTCGAGCTGGATCCGTGGGTGCTCTCACCGGGGCCGCAGGAGGTGACGCTGATCGCCTACGCCAGCGGCGGCATCGCTGCCCAGGAGTCGATCGCGCTGGACATCCCGTCGCTCGCCCCCGCGCTGACGGTCGTCGCGGGTGAGGGTGTGCTCGAGATCCGTGGACAGGCCCAGGCCTCCCCCACTGATGGCGCGAACGGTCAGCGTCCCGCACTGGTGGCGTTCCGCGGCGGGGTCGAGGTGGGGCGGAGCGACACCGGTTCGCTCATGGTTTCAGGCCTCGATGAACCCACGACCGTCGAACTCCGGTCTGCGGACGGCTCCGTCCTCGCGACTCGCCAGTGGACAGCGCCTCCCGGCGCTGTGGCAGCTGAGTCGGGCGATGGCATTCCGGTCTGGGTGTTCGGGCTCGTGCCGGTGGGACTCGCGGGCGCGGTGCTCGTAGGGCGTCGCCTCCGACGTCGCCCGCTCTCGGTCGCGGACCGCGTGCTGCGCCCCGTTGGTCGGACGAATCCAGCCGAGGAACACGCGAGTCCGATCAGTTCCCCGCAGTTGGTGGCCGTCGACGGTGAGCCCGTCCAGCGGTTTCAGAAGGATGCCCCCCTGGGGGTGGTGATGGTCGTCGACGGGAGCGGACGACGGAAGGCTGTCCCGCTGACCGCGCGTCCCCTCACCGTCGGCAGTTCACTCGCCTGCGACATCGTGCTCGGTGACCCCGTCGTGCGAGGCCAGCACCTCCGGCTCACCGCCCTCCAGCGCGACGAAGTCCAGGTGCACGTCCTACCGGAGCGTGGAGCGCGCCCGCATCTACGCGCGTACCAGGCAGAGGAAGAGTGGCTCATCGCGCACCACGGTGAGCAGATCGATATCGGCTCCTACTCCCTCCAGATCCTGCCGGCCGGCATGGCCATCGAGGAGACGGAGGCCGTCGGATGACGCTGCCGCTGAGCCGAGGCCCTCGGACGGAGGCGCGCGATGCCGCAGCGCCGGAGTCGTTGCTGGACGTGTACGCCGTCCTCGGCGTCACTCGCGACGTGACACCAGCCCTCGCACGGGATGTCTACTGGCTCCAGGTGGGGCGTATCCAGGATGAGGGCCCGGCAGACGGAGACTCGAAGCGACGCCTCGAGGAGCTCAACGAGGCCCTGGAGCTGATCCTCGACGAGCGGCGGCGCGCCCGTTACGACCAGGCGTACGTGCCGTCCGAAGCCGAGTCTGAGCCGCGCGCGCCCCTCGCGCACCCTCGACGCCTCCGAGCCGGATCGATCCTTGCGTTGCTGCTGCTGACGGTGGTGGGCGCGATCGTCGCCGCGCTGCAGTACGGTCCGTTGACGCTCGGGATCGTCGTGACCGTCGGCATGCTCTCGATGCTGGCGGTCACGGCACTGCCGAAGCGATCGAGCACGGGTGGCGCGGAGAACCCGTTCGCGACGCTTCATCTCACGCCGGACGCAGGAGTCCGCGAGGTGAATGCCGCATACGAGGTCGTCGGCCAGGAGCTCCTCAGCCGCGTCCGCCACGACCGTCGCGCGCTCGCCCGCCTCGAGCGGCTTGACCGCGCACACACGGCCGCGCTGCGCGCGATCGCCATGCGCGATGCGCCGGGAGCCGCCGGGGCGAGGCCCGGGAACCGGTTGCTGGGGGTCCTTGCTCGGGGCTTCCGCACACTCGCTCGGTTCATCCTCGGTGTGCTCGGTGCGCTGGCGCTGGCAGTCATCCTTGCCGTGATGCGGATGGGTGCGGCTGTGCTGTCGCTGGCCGGGCGCCGTCTCCGGATCGACGCCGGACGGCTGTCCGGCCTCGCGCGGTCAGATCGCGACGAAGCAGATGACGAGTTCGCCAACGTCTCGATTGACGTCAGCCGCCGCCTGGCCTTCGGCCGCCCGCCGACCGCCGAGGCGGACGCTGAGGGTGGCACTGACGGTGACGCGGAGGAACAGCGTCCGTCCGTGGCGACGCTCCGACAGCCACTGCTGAACGCGGACATCGTGCTCGAGACGGACAACGGCAACCGCCGCGTACCCATCCCGGCGACACCCCTCAGCATCGGCAGTGATCCGGAGTGCACGCTCGTGCTTCCGCCCGCGCTCGGCCTTGCGCCCGAGCACGCCCACGTCTGGCAGCGCGACGGGACGATCCTCATCCACGTGGTGACGCAGCGGCCGGCGGCATGCCTGGTCAACGACCAGCCGATGACGTGGGCCACCCTCGAGGACGGCGACGTCATCCTCCTCGGCGATGCGCGCTTCAGTGTGCGCGTGAACTAGCACCCGATTCCCCTCGCGCTCCATCGGAAAAAGTCTCCTCGTTCCCGCGCTTGAGCCGTCAGGGACCCCTCGTCGGTGCGCCTTACTGACAGACGGATCTTCAGACGCAATACCCGCGGACGCGGGGATGCCGGAAGGAGCGTGCCTGTCGCAGCAGCCATCTCACTCATGGAAGCCCGAGCGCTACGCGGTGGAGCGCCTCGGACCTGACGCCGACCGAAGACACCGCGTGATGACTGTGGCGGCAAGAACGCAACGAGGCCGGCCGAGCCGGCAAGCAGAAGGAGACTCACCCAGATGATCAAGAACTACCTGAACAACGTCATGGCTCAGCTGACCCAGCTTCCCGAGCGCGAAGAGGGCCAGGGCACGATTGAGTACGTCCTCGTCCTGGGGGTGATCGTGGTCGGCATCTTCGGCCTCGTGCAGTGGGGCGGCCTTGGCACCGCCATCAGTGGCGCCCTGGGCGCAGTGACGGGCCTGTTCACCCCCGCCAACAACCCCATCGGTTAGCCACAGGAACGACAGGCCATAGGCGAGCATCAGCATGAACGGCAACGAACGAGGTCAATCGGTCGTCGAGTTCATGCTGGTGCTCCCGTTCGTCCTGCTCGTGATCATGGCGCTCGCCGAGTTCGGCGCGGCCTTCTACACGTACATCACGGTGAACAACGCCACGTCCGAGGCAGCCCGGTGGGCCGCCACCGGCGACGACCACATCCCCAGCGCCGCCTGTGCCGACCAGTCGATTCAGTGGCGCGCGCAGCAGATGAGCCGTGGCCTCCTCGACTGTGACGCTGACACCGACTTCGTGGTCGCCTACGAGGATGCGGCGAGCGGCGCCCCGGGCCGAGGCACCGGCGTCACCGTGAGCGTCACCCACACCTACTCCGGCCGGACGCCGCTCCCCGGGCTCATCAACCTCGTCTCCGGCGGGCTCTTCCCTGCCTCGTGGGAGATGACGTCCTGCTCCGATGCCCGGCTCGAGCGACGCGTCATCGCCGGGACCTACGTCAGCAGCGCCGGTCATTGCGGGGGTTCGTGATGACTCGAAGACAGCGCCTTCAGCAGCTGCACGACCGGGCACGCGACGACGCCGGCCAGGCCGGGATCACGGTGTTGCTGGCGATGACGCTCCTCGCGGTGCCCCTCATGCTCGCCGTCTTCGATGGCGGGCTGTTGCTGAACGATCGTCGCGACGCACAGGCCGTGGTGGATCGCGCAGCGATGGCCGGCGCGCTCGACCTCCTTCTGGAGACCTCGGACAACGGGAGCCAGGCCGAGGACGTCGCTCGAGAATGGGTCGTCCGGAACGGCGGCGACCTTGCGACGGACACGATCACCGTCGCCGCGACGAACACCTGCTATAGCGCTAGCGACCCTTTCCTCACGGGCGTCACCGTCACGATCGAGCGTGATCCGCCGGTCTTCCTCGCCGATGCGCTGGGCCTCGACCTGCGGTCGGGCGCGACGGCGACGGCGTGCGCCGGCGTGCCGATCGAACACTTCGGGATCTTCCCGCTCGTCGTCTCATCCCAGGGCCTGCTCGGGACGTGTTTCGACGACACGGCGCACCCGATCCCCGGCGCCGACTGCGAAGTCCGCGTCGACGACTCGAACGGCGGCCTCGTCGGTGAGTTGAGCGTCACCTTCCCCGAGGGCGAGGACGAGGTCGTGGCCTGCACCGACTCGGGGAGCGGCGCCAACGACCTGAACAACAACCTCATCCACGGCATCCAGGCCTGGTGCGCCGCCGGCGACGCGGTCTCGGCCAAGCCCGGGCAGAACGTCAACCAGACGTTCAACGGCATCAAGGGCCGGCTCGCGCTCGAGGGCAGTTGCGACGCGGCTTACGTCAGCGCGGGCGGCTCGACAGCGGATCTCCAGCAGGGCTGGTCCGACCTCGACGACTACCTCGGGGCCTACCCGGGCTACGACCACGAGGGACTGCACACCTCGGACAGCCAGGGTGCGATGCCGGTCGCGGGCGATGGCGTGGATGACTTCCACGAGATCTGGTCGCGGGGCAGCGGGTCTGGGCCGGCGTCCGACCTCACGCCACTCGATTGCCCCGGCTACGGCGGCGAGACCAACAGCCCGAGGAACGTGGTCCTGATCGTCGTGAACGACACGTTCAGCACGGACAACAACACCTACGTCATCCAGGACTTCGTCCGCATGTACATCGAGGGCTGCACGCGCACCGCGAACAACGGCACCAGCGACTTCCGCCGTGACTGCGGCTGGAACAACCTCGGGAGCGGGAAGCTCACGATCCATGGACGGTTCGTGCACCAGGTCGGATCGCCCGCCGCAAACATCGGGCTCACGGAACTCATGCTCGGCGATCAGGAAGTGTTCCTCCTGCAGTAGCAGGGGCGGAAGGATCTCGGCGATGAAGAAGATTGCGTCTGGGAGCGGGCTGCTGCTCATCGCGACGGTGCTCGGGGTGATGACGGCCAGCGCGGCATTCGCCTGGCTGTCCAGCGCTGACAACGAGCAGGCGCAGGTCGCCGCCTCGCTGGAGCGCACACGTCCGGCCGTCGTCGCCCTCGCGGACATCCCGGCCGGCACCCGGCTCACCGCGGAGATGATCGAGGTGCGCGAACTGCCCGACGCGGCATTCCTCGTCGGCACGTCGACGCAGGTGGACGCCGTCCTCGGGCGAGTCACGCGGTACCCCGTGCTTGCGAACGAGCAGGTGAACACGAACAAGCTCGTGATGGAGGGCGAAGCGACGGGCAGCGGCCTCGCGTTCTCCGTGCCGCCAGGGATGCGTGCGATCTCCGTCTCCGTGAACGAGGTCCGTGCCTCCGGTGGCCTGATCGTTCCGGGCGACCGCGTCGACGTGATGGTGCACACCGACTACGAGCGCCTCTTCGCCCCCGCTGACCTCGCCGGCGTCGTGACGAGCGAGGAGAAGCGGCACCCCACCACCCTCACCGTCCTCCAGGATGTGCTCGTTCTGGCCGTCGCCCAGGCGACGACGCCGCCGATCGACGGCCAGAGCGATGCACAGTCGCTCCGCGCCGACGAGGCCGAGCCACAGCCCGCCGCGACCTCCGTGACGCTCGCCGTCACGCCCACGCAGGCGCAGTCCCTCTTCTTTGCCGCTGAGGAGGGCACCGTCGGGCTGATGCTCCGTCCGTTCGGTGACGAGACCACGATCTCCGTCGACCCGCTGCTGCGGCTGGAACCGCTCGGCCCCGTCGGTACCGGCCTCGTCCGCAACTAGCGCAGTCCCGCGCGATCGAACGTCGCGAACAGAAAGCAGATTCGTCATGGCGCGAAACCTCTCGACACTGATCGTTGACCCGAACCCGGACAGCCGGCTCGACGTGTCGCGCGCCCTCGGCGCCGCGGGCCTGGAGATCCTTGGCGAGGCGAACTACGGCACTGAGGCGACGTACCTCGCATCGGAGCTCCGACCCAGCGTCATCGTGCTGTCGTTCGAGGATCCCCCAGCACGCGCTCTCGCCACGCTGGAGGCGCTCCAGCAGCAACTCCCGGACACGCCGGTGCTCGCGTACTCGGGATCGATGGACGCCTACCTCGTGCGGCAGGCGATGCGGGCCGGCGCCCGCGACCTGCTCGCGAAGCCGCTCCGCGAGTCCGAACTGCGCGAGGCCATTCACGCGGTGCTCGCCCAGGAGGAGCAGCGACAACTGGCACGGTGGTCAGACAGCACCAGCGCCAGTGCGCGCGGCACCGTGTTCACCATCGCCGGTGCGAAGGGCGGAATCGGCAAGACCACACTGGCGACGAACCTCGCGATCGCGATCCGGCAGGTGACCGGTCAGGAGGTCGCCCTGGTCGACGGCGACGCGCAGTTCGGCGACGTCGCCGTGATGCTCGACATGGAGGTCGAGCAGTCGCTCGCCGACCTCGCACGGAACGAGCGCGAGATCGACCGCGACGTGATGCGGCGCTACCTGCAACGGCACGAGTCAGGCGTCAACGTGCTGATGGCGGCGGCCGAACCGGACGACTGGCGAGCCGTCCAGGCAGAACACATCTCCGCGATGGCCCGCGCACTCTCCGAGACCCACGAGTACGTGATCATCGACACGCCCGGCGTGATGAACGAGGTCGTCGCGGCGTCCCTCAACGAAGCCGCGATCGTCTTCCTCGTGACCTCCCTGGACGTGTCCAGCATCAAGGACACCAAGACCGCCCTCCGCATCCTGCAGTCGTGGGCCATGCCCCAGCACCGGATGCGCCTCGTCGTGAACGACAACACGAGGGCGGCCGCGATTAGCCAGGACGACGTGGAGCGCGCGTGCGAGATGCAGGCGACGCTGACGATCCCCTACGACGCCAAGGTGGGGATCTCAATCCAGACGGGCGTCCCCGTCGTCCAGACGGATCCGAAGACGCGCTACTCGCGGTCGGTGATGAGTCTCGCCGAGCAAGTCACCGGCGTCAGCCGACGAGAGCCCGCGCTCGCCGCGGCGCGTCCCCTCCGGAAGTTGTCGCTGTTCGGTAGAAGGGCCTCGTAGTCATGGCAATCACCCTCGGCAGTCAGACCACGATCCGCCCGTCCGAGACCGCACGGACCGATCAGCACGAGCAGCTCGTGCGGCGCGCACACGACCGCATCCTGCAGGACCTGGACGTGCGCCAACTCGAGGGCGTCGACGCTGACGAGGCTCGGCGGCTCGTGGCCCTCGCCACGGACGCGATCCTCCGCGAGATCGCACCGAGCCTCGCCGCGATCACGCGACAGGACGTGACGGACGCCGTCCTGAGCGAGGTGCTCGGCTACGGCCCGATCCAGCCCCTGCTCGACGACCCCGACATCTCGGAGGTCATGATCAACGCGCCGAACGAGGTCTTCTACGAGAAGGCCGGGGTGCTCTACCAGAGCTCGATCCGGTTCCGGAACAACGAGCACATCCTGCGTATCGCGGACCGAATCGTCGCCCCCCTCGGCCGCCGGCTAGACGAGTCGTCGCCGATGGTGGACGCCCGCCTGCCGGACGGCTCACGCGTGAACATCGTGATCGCGCCGGTGGCTGTGAAGTCACCCTCGCTCTCAATCCGGAAGTTCCGCAGCGACCGCTTCGACTTCGACGACCTGATCCGGATCGGCTCCGTCACCGAGCAGGTCGCCGGGTTCATCCGCGCCTCCGTCATCTCGAAGGTCAACGTCGTCATCTCGGGCGGCACGGGGTCCGGCAAGACCACGCTGCTCAACGCCCTCTCGGCCTTCATCCCCCGTCAGGAGCGAGTCGTCACCATCGAGGACCCAATCGAGATCCAGTTGCGACAGCCGCACGTCGTGACGCTCGAGGCCCGCCCCCCCACCGGGGAGTCGAAGGCGTCCGTGACGCAGCGCGACCTCGTGCGCAACGCCCTCCGCATGCGCCCCGATCGCATCATCGTGGGCGAGGTCCGTGGCTCCGAGGCGTTCGACATGATGCAGGCGATGAACACCGGCCACGAAGGATCGGTGACGACAGTGCACGCCAATACGCCCCGGGACGCCCTCGCGCGGATCGAGAACATGGTGATGATGGCCGGCTTCGAGCTGCCGACGCGTGCGATCCGCGAGCAGATGGCGTCTGCGCTGCACCTCATCATCCAAGCGGAACGCCTCGTGGACGGGACACGTCGGATCACCAGCGTGACGGAGGTCTCCGGCATGGAGGGAGACGTCATCACCCTCCAGGAGATCTTCAAGTTCGAGGGCCAGCGCATGAACGAGGAAGGCCGGATCGAAGGGCAGCTCGTCGCAACGGGCATCCGCCCGCGATTCGCCGATAAGTTCAGCCGCTACAGCGTGAACGAGGCCTGGCTCACCGGCGCGGGTGGAGGCAAGTCGTGACCGGCGTGCCTGGCCCGTTCGCGGCGTTCGGCGTCCTCGACGTCCTCGCCAGCACCCCCGTCACCCCTGCGCTGGTCGCCGCCGGCGCTGGACTCACCGTGGCGTTCATGGTCTCCGGCGTCGCCGCGCTCCGCCCCACCGCTCGAGGGCGCGTGTCCAGCCGAGTCCTCGCGATGCAGGAGGCGTCGCGGCCCTACAGGGTGACCGTCAGCCCGTTCCGTGACCGCCGAGCCTCGCCGATTCCACTCTTCGACTCCCTCCTGCGGGGACGGAGTTGGACTGCCAGCACGCGCGAGCGACTCGCGAGCGCTGGGATCCCGCTGCGAGTCGGGGAGTACCTCGCCCTCCGCGTCGTGGCTGTCGCGATCGGCATCGCGGTCGGCCTGATGCTCGGGTCGCGGTCCGGCGGCGGAAGCGTTGCCAGCACGTTTTTCGCCATCGCGGGCCTCGGCGTCGGCTTTGCGCTCCCCCCGATCTTCGTCAGCAACCGGGCACGCCGAAGGCGCTCCGTCATCGACGGGCAGTTGGTCGAGTTGTGCGACGTCATGGGCTCGATGCTTCGGTCCGGCTACGGCTACGCGCAGGCGCTGTCCGCGACCGCGAACGAAGTCGGCCCACCACTCTCGATCGAGCTCCGGCTGCTCCTGGACACCGTGCGACTCGGCGGTGACATCGATGAGGCCCTCGAGGAACTCGAAGGCCGGCTCCAGAGTCGCGACTTCGAGATGGTCGCGAGCGCCATCTCGATCCAGCGGCGCAGCGGCGGCAACCTCGCGGAGATCCTCGAAGGAGTGGCCGGGACGATCCGCGAACGCCAGTCATTCTTCCGGGAAGTCCAGGCGATCACGTCAAAGGAGCGCTTCTCGGCCTTGCTGGTGGCCGCGTTCCCGCTGTCGATCATCGCCGTCCTGACGCTCATGGCGCCGGAGACGTACGGGCTGCTGTTCACGGACCCCATCGGCCGCGTGATGCTCGGCGTGGCGGTCGCCCTCGATGCGGTCGGATTCTTCATCATCCACAAGCTCGTGAAGGTGGAGGTGTAGCCGTGGCGACTGAGTACGGAGCGCTCACGATCTCGATGATGGCCGGGCTCTCCGCAGCACTGCTCGCCATCGGCGTCTTCCGCACGAACCGCTCCGCACCGAGCGTCGCGGTGCACCGTCGGGTCGAGCAACTACGCGCCGCCGACGCTGCCGACCCGCTCGGCCAGTCGTTCGCACAGCGGGTGATGCAGCCGCTGGTCGCGACCATTGCCCGCGTCGTCACCGGCATCCTCCCCACGCGCATCCTCGGTTCGCTCGCGTCCACCCTCGAGGCGGCCGGCCGCCCGACGACGCTCAACCGATTCGTCGCACTGTGGGTCGCCGCGGGCGTCGTCACGCCGCTGGTACTGATGCTGATGTTGGTGAGTGTGAGCGGCCGGCTGACGGCGCTTCAGGTGCTGCCTGTGCTGCTGTGGATGGGTATCGCCCTCTACCTCCCGTGGACGTCGATGCGTCGCAAGGCCCAGCAGCGGGTGCGGGTCATCAGCCGGGATCTTCCGGACGCCATCGATCTCATCATCACCAACGTGGAAGCGGGCATGGGTATGCAGTCAGCGCTGCTCGTGGTGAGCCAGAAGTTTGGTGGCCCCATCGGCGAGGACTTCGGCCGGGCCGTGCGCGAGATCAGCCTCGGCGCCGATCGGACGGAAGCCCTCGTCTCGATGGCCGAGCGGAGCCGCGCGCCGGAGATGCGCCTCTTCGCCCGTGCGGTGGCGCAGGCGGAGCAGACGGGCATCCCGGTCGCCCGGGTGCTCCGCAACCACTCCGCCGAGGTCCGCGAGAAGCGACGCCAGAAGGCGCGAGAGCAGGCCGCGAAGATCCCCGTAAAGATCACGTTCCCCACGGTGCTGATCATCTTCCCGACGCTCTTCCTCCTGATCCTCGGACCGGTCGCGCTGAGCCTCATGGGCGAGTTCGGTGCTCCCTAGCGTCCTCGACGCATCGAGGGCGCGGCACCTCGCCGCACCCCGCGTCGCACCCCGCGCCGCGAGGCGATACCTCGCCGCCCTGGCAGGCGCCCTCCTCGGACTGGTCGCCGGCCTAGCCTCCGGCACCGCCGAGTCGCTCGAGATCATCGCGCTGGCTGCGACCTTCGCCGTGCTCGCGCTCGCCAGCGCGATCGACCTCGAGGAGCGTCGGATCCCCAACCGACTGACCTACCCCGCGATCGGTTCGGCGCTGCTCGTCGCGACCCTCCTCGGCGAGGGGCTGGCGAGCATCGCCGGCCTCACGACGGCCGGCGGGTTCATGGTCCTCGCGGCGATCCTCGGCGGAGATCAGTTGGGGATGGGCGACGTCAAGTTGAG
>Ga0114916_1000357_pt1 | contig 32541 bp, 26 predicted proteins | sample MalvirAntarct_66_FD_83501 | JGI IMG/M metagenome (GOLD analysis project Ga0114916, IMG submission 83501) | Marine viral communities from the Global Malaspina Expedition - Malaspina viral metaG Antarct_66 | ecosystem: Environmental > Aquatic > Marine > Oceanic | place: West Anvers Island... | reverse complement strand
GTGTGGAACAGGCGGGAGATGACGGCATCGTCGGTGCCGGCCTTCACCGTCGAGGAGAACGCAGCACGCACCTGCCCAAGGACCTCGGTCTCGCCGAGGACCATCGAGTCGACGCCGGACGCGACGCCGTAGAGGTGTCGCACCGCGTCGAGGCCGTGACGGGTCTGGAAGTGCCGCCCCACGCTGGTGAGGTCGGCGCCGAAGTGGCGCGCAATGAACTCGTGCATGTCGGCTGGCGCGATCTCGTCGCCGACGTAGAGCTCGAGGCGGTTGCAGGTGGAGAGAAGTGCTGCGCCGTGGCCGAAGGCCTCGTTCGCGGCCTGCAGCAACGGGACGACATCGTCCTCGGTCACCGTGAGGCGCTCGCGCACCTCGATCGGTGCGGTGCGATGGCTGAGGCCGGCCTGCGTGATCACCGGACGGGCTCCCCCTCGGGCTGCGGATCCCACCACGGGGCGGGCGTGAGCTCGGAGCGCTGTAGGCGCTCCTTCAGCAGGGTGCGGGCGTCGTCGATGCGTCCCTCGCGCACGAGGTCGTAGACGCCACCGTTGATCGCGTCCTGCCAGCGGTCGACGGGGATGCGGTTCGGGCAGTCCTCGCAGAGGAGCGGGGGCGGGGTCTTCGTGCGCGGGCAGCGCGAGGCGCACTCGCGGTCCATCGCGCGCAACTCGACGCGCGTCTCCGCGAGCAGGTCAGCCAGGGCGACCACGTCCTCGTTCAAGAACTCTTCGAGGCGTTCGCGTAGCCATCGGGCCATGGCGGGGCTGCCGCCTCCGGTGGAGGACGCGATCTGGAGGCCGCCGGCCTTCGCGAGGGAGGGGAGGATGAAGTCGCAGTTCGCTACGTCGTCGGCGGCGTTCACGAGGATGTCGTTCGCGCGGGCCTCGTCAGCGACCTGGCGGTTCACCTCGCCGTCGTCAGTGGCCACCATCACGAGTTCGTAGCCGGCGGTGTCGCCCGCCTCGAACGGTCGTTCGATCCACCGGGCGCGACCTGCGTCGACGAACTCGCGGACCTCGGGGATCAGCTCGGGCGCGACGAGGGTGACGTCAGCGCCGACATCCACGAGGCGGCCGATCTTTTCGAGGGCCACGTGCCCGCCTCCCACGAGGATGACGGGCATGGCCTGAACTTCGAGAAAGATCGGGTAGTAACCCACCGGGCTCCTCCGGACGACGCGGGTGAGGGCGAGTGGCCTCGGGTCTGCTCAGACGCGAGACTACCGGCGCGTCGTCTTGTAAACCTACCGCCGCAGACGAGCAGGAATCTCTCGTATTCTACCAGTGAGCCCGTGAGAATCTGGCAAGTATCGGGAAACCTATGCCCGCTCGTGGCGTACCGAGGCGAGACGGTATTCGGGGACGGAGTAGGTCGACTCCTGCGACTCCGTTCCGCAGTTCAGCGCCGGCAGTTCCCGTGCCACCTCGACGTCGCCCTCGAAGCACCCGGACTCGCCTCCCGGAGCCCGGTAGGTGAGGCGCACGCGCCACCCGCGCTCGTCCGGCGAGACCTGTTCGGCGGTGCCGGAACGCTCGAAGTCCAGCCACGCCCACCCGAACGCCTCGAACCCTGCGCGGTCGAGGACCTGGACCGGGCCGGGGAGCCCACTGGTGCCGCGCATCTTCACGCCGAGGGCGCTCGTGTCCCCGGTGCGCGACATCACACCTCGCGTCGAGTCCTCGTCGAGGAAGCCCCACATGTAGCCGGACGGCATCTCCCAAGCGGTGGGCGCGTAGCGGTGGCCGCCAAAGTGCGAGGCGCGCCAGACTCGTGCGCCTTTCAGGCGTCGTGCCTCCGCGTAGAGAGGGAAGCCGAACTTCCCACAGCAGATGTCGACCTGGCCGTGGGTGCAGACGAACAACTCGCGATGCCCGCCGTGCGAGCCCCGGTACGCCTCGACGCCGCCGTAGTCCAGCTCGTCTGCGAGGAACGCCGCGACGAGGTCGAGGATACGCTCCGACTCGAGGGGGAACTCGTATTCGGCGACCTCGAACGCGCGGAACGGGCCCGGCGGGCGGGTGATGAGCAGCGCCTTCGTCATCGTCGGGTTCGAGTACTCGCGGTCCGGGGCGATGGCGAACACGCCCGCATAGCCGTCCGCGAACGCGCCGCCCGCTGGTGGGTTCTCGCGGAGGCGCTCGTAGCTCGCGGCGATCATCGCCGCGGTCCGCTGGCGGAGGGTTCCCTCCGGGTCGGACTGGTAGAAGGATGCGCCCCATGGCGTCGGCACCTCGATCGCGAGGGCGCGCGTGATGTAGTAGCCGCTCCCGATCGGATCCTCGGCGCGCGCGGCCGCGCCGACCGCGCACAGGTTGTCCGCGGCGATCCGTGTCTTCGACGCCGACGAGGTCACGGCGTCACCTCGACGGGGGTCGCCGGGTCGCCGTCCACGGCCGCGCTCAACGCTGGCGTCAGCGCTTCCACGGCGAACGGGAGGCTCAGGACGGTTGAGAAGGAGAGCGCGGCGTAAGCCGGGTGAGCGGTCGTTGTGAAGACGATCGCGCGCCCCTCGCGAGACGCCCGAAGCTGCTCGAAGATCGGGTTCGCCTCAAGGGCGTCGCGGCCGTCACCCGAGATGGTCTGCACAATCACGGCGTCGGCATCGATCAGCCCGAGCTGCTCCGTACTGATCTGAAGGGAGGACGAGTCGCCGATGGCGCTCGCTAGTTCGTCCGACATGCGAAAGCCGAGTTGCTTGAGGAATCTGATCGGCGGCGTGTCAGGGCCGGTGACGTAGAACTGTCCCGCCGTCTCAGCGATGTTCACCCATGCGACCGTCGCAGCGTTGAATTCTGGGTGAGCTGCGGCGGCTGCCGCGATCTGTTCCTGGACGTCGGCGACCAGCTCCGCCGCATGTTCCTCTCGACCGAGGGCACGGCCGATAAGGCGCGTCTGCTCCTCCCAGGGGACGCCGAAGTCCGGGTACTCGGCCGGCTGGGCCAGCGTGGGGGCGATGGCCTCGAGCGTGGCGTACTCGATGTCGGTGATCCCGGAGTGGGTCGCGACGATGAGGTCCGGGTTCAGCGCGGCGATAGCCTCGAAGTCGAGCTCCCCGAAGGTCATCGTGAGCACCTCGGGCGTGCCGTCACCGAGCTCGTCCTGGGCCCACGGCCAGGTGGCGTAGGGCTGCTCTCCGAACCACTCCCGGACCGCCACTGGGGTGACGCCGAGCGCGAGCACCGGATCCTGCTCACTGAAGCCGAGGGTGACTACGCGCTGCGGCTCCGCCGGGATGGTCACCGATCCGAACTTGTGCTCGATCGTGACCGGGAAGGACGAGGCGCTGTCGTCAGGCGTCGCAGTCGTGGTGGACGTGGCCGTTGAGGGACTGCCGTCGGCGCTCGTCGCAGCGTTCGCGGTGGTGGTCAATCCGCCACGTTCGTCTTCGCCGTCAGAGCAGGCGGCGAGGAACGCAGCAGCGAACGTGGCCGACCCGACCCCGTAGAGGAAGCGACGGCGGCTGATGCCGGCGGCGGGGCGGGCGAGCGAGCGGGAATCTAGAGGTGTGGACATGAGGCCTCTTCTTGACTAGACCGCCGTGAGGACGGGTTCGATTGGTGACTGAGCTGCTCCCACCGCGGTGCGTGGGAAGACGAGCGGACGGCCGGTCGCCTCCTCCGTGACCACGGATGCCTCCACGCCGAACACAGAGCGCACGAGGTCCTCCGTGATCACCTCGGAGGGGTGTCCGGTCGCGACGATGTCGCCGTCCTTCATGACGACGACGTTGTCCGCGTACCGGCACGCCTGGCTCAGGTCGTGGAGCACCATGACCACGGTCGTGCCCTCGCGCTTGTTGAGTTCGCGGACGAGGTCCAGTACGTCCGCCTGGTGCGCGATGTCCAGGTAGGTTGTCGGCTCGTCGAGGAGCATCACCGGCGTCCGCCGGGCGAGCGCCATCGCGAGCCACACCCGCTGGCGCTGGCCTCCGGAGAGTGCCTCGATCTCGCGGTCGCGCAGGTCGTCTGTAGCCGTCGCGACGAGTGCGGCGTCGACGGCTGCTTCGTCCTCGGCGTTCCATTGGCGGTACCAGCGCTGGTAGGGGGAGCGCCCGGCGGCGACGAGGTCCTCGACGGTCACGTCGAGGGGTGCCGCGGGCGCCTGTGGGAGCAAGCCGACGCGCTGCGCGAACCGTCGGCGCTTCATGGTGCTGAGGAACTCACCCTCGAGCAGGAGATCACCCGCCCGAGGCTTCATCAGGCGCGACAGCGAGCGGAGCAGGGTGGACTTGCCGCACGCGTTCGGGCCGATAATGGCGGTGATCGCGCCCTCGGGCAGGTCGATGTCGAGCTGAGCGCTCACGATCCGCCGCCCGTAGGCCAGCGTGACGCCGCGCGCCTCGAGAGAAGTCGCGGTCGAGGGCTGCCGGGGGCTGGCGGTGACGCGCTCGTCGCACGGGATGCAGACCGGCATCCCCGAGTGCGGATCGGCGACCACGTCCGTGCGGACGCCGAAGACGTCCTGGATCGTCGCTGGGTTGATCACCTCGGCGGGGCTGCCGGTGGTGACGATCTCTCCGTCGCGCATCGCGACGACGTGGTCGCTGCAGCGCGCGGCCTCGTTCACGTCATGCAGCACCATCGCGATGGTCTTGCCCTCGTGCTGGTTGAGGTACCGCACGAGCTCGAGTAGCTCCTCCTGGTGCGCGATGTCGAGGTAGGTCGTCGGCTCGTCGAGGAGCAGCAGGGGTGTCTCCTGCGCGAGCGCCATCGCGATCCACGCGCGCTGTCGCTGCCCGCCTGAGAGCTCGTCGACCGAGCGAGTGCGCAGGTGCTCGACCCCGGCGAGCGCGAGCGCGCGGCCGACGGCCTGCTGGTCGCTGTCCGAGGGTGCGGCGAAGAACGACTGGTGCGGGAAGCGCCCCCGCCGCACGAGGTCCTCGACAGTGATGGCATCAGGGGCCTTCGCTCCCTGCGGGAGCAGACCCAGCCGCCGGGCCACGTCCTTCGTGGGCTGCCGGTGTACGGCCTCGCCGTCGAGGATCGCCGCGCCGCCCTGCGGCCGGACGAGCCGCGCGAGCGCCCTCAGCAGCGTGGACTTGCCGCACCCGTTGGGGCCAATGATCGATGTGACCTGGCCGTCCGGCAGGTCGAACGACAGCGCGTTCACGACGGGCGGGCCATCGTAGGCGAGCGTGATCGCCTCGGTCGTCAGTCTCGTCATCGCGGGCCTCGTTTCACAGGCGCGCATTCGCGCGGTAGAGCAAGAAGAGGAAGTACGGAGCGCCGACGACCGCCGTGACGACGCCGACCGGGAGTGACACCGGGAGGAAGTGCTGGCCGACGACATCGGAGGCGAGCAGCAAGAACGCGCCGAGGATCGCGGTGAGGATCAGGACGCTGCCCGTCATTGCACCCGCCAGCATCCGCGCGACATGCGGCACCATGAGCGCCACGAAGCCGATCGGCCCCGCCAGGCTGATCGCGATCGCGGAGAAGCCGCAGCCCATCAGCACCAGGAGCAGTCGCGTCACCTCGACGGGGAGGCCGAGCGAGGCGGCGGTGTCGTCGCCGAACTGCAGGATCCGCAGGTGCCACATCAGCGCGGCGGCGACCGGCGTCAGCACGAGCAGGGCGACCGCGAGGAGCTGCACGTCGTCCCACGTCGAGGCGTAGACCGACCCTGCCGACCACGCGACCGCCGAGCCGACCTGCTCGATCGGGTAGCGCACGAGGGTGTAGGTCGTCGCCGCCGAGGCCACCGCGTTGACGCCGATGCCCACGAGGACGAGCCGGCTCGGCGCCACGCCCCCTCGCCACGAGAGGACGTAGACAAGCAGCGCGGCGAAGGTCGCTCCGGCGAAGGCGACGGGGGGAATGAGGGCGACCGGCTGACCGGTCACGATCCAGAAGACCGTGACCGCGGTCGCGCCCTGGTTGATGCCGATGATGTCCGGCGAGACGAGCGGGTTGCGCACGAGCCCCTGGAAGATCGCTCCCGACATCCCGAGAGCGGCACCGACGAGGAGCGCCGCGATCAGCCTCGGCAGTCGCAGCGTGCGCACGATGAACTCGTGGTCTTCCGCTCCTCGCCCGAACACCGAGGCGACCACGCCGCTGATCGGCACGGGGAACGAACCGAGCGTGACGGACCACGCCGCGAACGCCGTAAGCGACAGTGCAGCGAGGCCGACGATCGACGCCGTGCGGAGGTTCAGCCGGAACGAGACCGGGCCGACTCGGACGGTGCGTAGCCGTCGAGAGGAGGCCGCAACGCGCGGCGAGCCGGGGGCGGCGTCGATGAGCGCGTTCACAGGTCGGCGATGCGCCGCCGGCGCGCGATAGCGATGAGGACGGGGGCGCCACAGAGGGCGGTGATGATCCCTACCTGGAGTTCGGAGGGCCGGACAATGATGCGGCCGACGATGTCCGCGCCCAGCAGCAGGATCGGGCCCGCGAAGAGGCAGTACGCGATGATCCACCGGTAGTCCGGGCCCGTGAAGATGCGCACCATGTGCGGCACCGCGAGGCCGACGAACCCGATCGGCCCCGCAGCCGCGACGGCCGCGCCCGTCATCAGGATGACCAGCACGCCCGCGATGATCCTCAGCCGTCCCGTGTGCAGCCCGAGCGCACGCGCCGTGTCCTCTCCCAGGCTCATCACGTTCAACTGACGCGACAGCAGTACCGAGCCGACGAGCCCGATGGCCATGAACGGCAGCACCGTCCAGAAGATGTCGAGCGGCCGCCCGGCCAGGGATCCCGCGTTCCAGAACCGCACCTGGTGCAGCGTCTCCTGGTCGAGCAGCACCAGTGCGGTGCTCCACGACCCGAGCAATGCCGACACGATCACGCCCGCCAGTGCGAGCTTGACGGGGGTTGCGCCTCCCCGACCCGCCGAGGCGACGCCGTAGACGAGGACAGACGCGCCCGTCGCTCCGGCGAAGGCGAACCAGACGTAGCCCTCGGGGGTGGTCACGCCCAGGAAGAAGATCGCGGTCACCACCGCAAACGACGCACCACTCGACACGCCGAGGATGGACGGCCCTGCGAGCGGGTTCCGCGTTGCCGCCTGCACTACCGCACCGGAGACCGCGAGGGCGGCCCCGACGCCGAGGCCGATGACCGTCCTTGGCAGTCGCAGCGAGCGCACGACGGTCTGTTCGTACGACTCGGCGTTGTAGTTGAAGAGGGCGTTGAGAGCGTCATCGGTCGTCAGTCCGAGCGAGCCAATCCGCAGGCTCAGCACCAGCACAAGCAGCAGCACGCTAAAGAGGATCACGAGCCCGGTGGCTTTCGCGATGCGCCAACTGGTCCTGGCTGAGGTGAGCGGCAGGGTCTCCGCGGTCATCTGAGCTCTCAGGCCGGCAACCTGACATCTCCTGTTTCTCTACAGGATGGGAGAGGAATTCGGCAGATTCGTGGAACCGTCGCGTGGTGTGTTGTGTTGACTGAAACCAAAGATTAGGTATGACTAAGTCCGACAGTCAATATCATCACTCCTGCAGAGGGAGTACGACTTGAGAGGTTCCTGAATCCATGTCCCCCGAAGGCTCTCCACTTTCCCGCCGACGCTTCCTGGTCGGCCTCTCCTCGGCGGCTGCTGCTGCTGCCTTCCTCGCCGCCTGTGGAGAAGGCGAGGAGGAAGCGATGCCGGCGGCGACGAGCACCGGCACCGCCGATGCATCCAGCACCGCGATCGCGTCGCCGACGACGTCGGCGACCGAGGTTGCCTCCAGCGGTGTGTTCCCCGTGAGCGTGGCGCACAAGTACGGGACGACCGAGATCCCGGCGGAGCCGGTGCGCGTGCTCTCCCTTGGCTACAGCGACCAGGACCCGATCCTCGCCGTCGGCATCACGCCGATCGCGATTCGCTACTGGTTCGGCGAAGAGCCGGGGGCGGTGTTCCCGTGGGCCCAGGACTACCTGACGGGGGACGTGCCCGAGGTCCTCACCATGTCGGATGGCATCGACTTCGAGAAGATCGCCGCGCTGGAGCCCGACCTGATCGTCGGCGTCTACTCGGGCATCACGGAGGACGACTACACCACGCTCTCGCAGATCGCGCCCGTCGTCGCGCAGTCGCCCGACTACATCGACTACGGGATGCCGTGGGACGAGGCGGCGCGGCTGATCGCGTCGGCCCTGGGTCGCGTTGACCAGATGGAGACGGCGATCGCGGAGGTCGAGGCGAAGTACGCCGCGGCCCGCGAGGCGAACCCGGACTTCGAGGGCAAGGGCCTCGTGGTGGCTGCGATGCGTGCTGACGGACAGGTCGGCGTCTTCGCTGAGCAGGACCAGCGCATGCGCTTCTTCACGAACCTCGGCTTTGCACAGCCCGAGGAGCTCGACGGCCTCTTCGGCGACTCCTTCTACACCAACATCAGCGCGGAGCAGTTCCAACTCCTCGACAGCGGTGACGTGGTCGCATGGACGCAGGTCGTCTATGCCGGGCGAGACGCGATCCTTGCAAACGAGGTCTATTCGCAGCTCGCCGTGGCGAAGGAGAACCGTCACATCCTGATCGACGGCTACGCGGACGCCGCCTTCTCGTTCAATAGCGTCCTGAGCCAGGCGTACGCGCTCGATGTCGTGGTCCCGGCGCTGGCGGCGGCGCTCGACGGCGACCCGGAGACCACTGTGGAGATACCCGCGGCGTAGCTCGCGCCGTCCGTTCAGGCTGCCCTCGACCGGTTGTCCTGCCTCGTCGAGGGCGCAAACAGGAGGCCCGACCCATCTGCCGGGGTCGGGCCTCTCTCGTCCTCGGCCCGCGAGTGCTCGCGCCTACCGCGCGAGGTTTGCCGCGCGCCAGTAGTGGTGCACCTTCGCGACCACCGTGATCACGCTCTTCACCTCGCCGGTCAGCGAGAAGCTCCGGAGCGCGGGCACCAGGAGGCAGTCACCCTCGGCCCTCGCCTCGACGTTCTCGAGGATGATCGAGGCGGCCATCCACGCCGCCATCCTCGGCGACTCGCATCGCATGGCCACCCAGCCCGCATCGTCCCCGGAAGGCGTCGAAGTCAGCCCGGTGGTCTCGAGGATCCCGCGCCGAATCTCCTCCAGCGGGTCGTAGCCCTCGGCGGGTGAGCCATCCGAGGTGGCGCGCAGGGCGGCGTCCTCGCCTCGGTGGGGCGGGCCACCGAAGAGCGCGAGGCCACAGTACTCCTGCCACATGCCGCCCCAGTCGGGACTCCCGTCCTCGCGATAGACCATCTCCGCGGCCGCCATCGTGGGCACCGGCTCTGCGCTGGACTGACCGAGGACGGCGGAGGGACGACCGGCTGCGGTGTTCACCTCGGCGGCGACCCAGTCGGCGACGGCCTCGATGCCCTGCCCACCTCGGCAGTTCGTGAACTGGATGGGGCCGTCGCGTAGCGCCCGCGCGTCGCGGTCTATCACCTCGAGGCTGGCGCCGACGTGTGGGGCGAGGTCGGCCTTATTGATGACGAGATAGTCGGCCTGGATCATGCCCGGCCCCTGCTTGCGGGGCATCTTGTCGCCGCCAGACACGTCCATCACATAGATGCTGCGGTCCGCGAGCAGGGGACTGAACGTCAGGGTGAGGTTGTCGCCGCCGCTCTCCACGAGGACGACATCGGTCTCCGGGTACGCCTTCGTGAGCGCGTCGATCGCCTCGAGGTTCGCGGTGGGATCCTCGCGGACGGCGGTGTGCGGACAGGTCCCCGTCTCCACGCCGACGATGCGCGACTCGTCGAGGATGCCTGCGAGGCCGCGCCGGAGGATGCGTTCGTCCTCCTTCGTGAAGACGTCGTTCGCCACGATCGCCGGCGAGAGCCCCCGCGCGATGAGCAGCGGCACGAGGCGCTCCACGAGCGCCGACTTCCCCGATCCCACGGGGCCGCCGACCCCAATCCGGAATGCCCTCGTGCGTCCAGTGCTTTCAGTGCGTTCAGTCGCCATCCTCGTCCTCCTCGGACACCGCTCGCGTCGCGCTCGCGAGACGTGAGGCTAGGCGGCGGTTGTTTCAGAGAGTTGTCCCGCGTGCCTCTCGGCCCTCGGCCAGACGAGGGCATACGATCGTGCGATGGAAGACGTGATCGCCCGAGCATGCGCCGAGAGCGCGTCGCACCACGACCGGCTCTGCCCGCGGCAGGTGCTGGGGGTGCGGATGGGCCTCGCCGGGGCCGCCCGCTTCGGCATCGAGGTCCCTCGACGCGACCGGCGCCTGCTCGTGTTCTCGGAGTCGGACGGCTGCTTCGCGGACGGCGTGACCGCCGCGACCGGTGCGACCGTGGGGCACCGCACGCTCCGAGTCGTCGACTACGGTCGCGTGGCGATCACGATGCTCGACGCCGAGACGCGCGAGGCGGTGCGGGTCGCCGTCGCACCCGGCGTCCGTGAGGCTGCCCTCGCCTACGCGCCCGAGGAGTCGCGCCGCTACTACGCACAGATCGAGGGCTATCAGCGCATGCCCGAACGCGAGTTGCTGACGATCGAGCCGGTCGCGCTCACGCTCGACCTCGGCGCGCTCATCGGGCGGCCGGGGGTGCGGATCGACTGCTCGCGCTGCGGCGAGGAAGTCCTGAACGCGCGCGAGGTGATCATCGACGGGGCCGCTGTCTGTCCGGCGTGTGCGGGGCCGGCGTACTACCGCTCGCTCGAGTAGCGCCCTAGCTCAGCGTGACGGGGCGAACCGTGCCTACGGTGACCTTCGCGATCACGCCCTTGAACGCGGGGGTCTTGGAGCGCGGGTCGAGCTTCCGGGGCACGAGGACGTTGGCCTCCGGGTAGTACATCGCGAGGTTGCCCGCGCGGATCTCGACGATCGCGACCACGACCTGCATCTTGCCCGCCTCGGTCGAGACGGTGACCCAGTCGCCCTCGTCCACCCCGAGCGCCGAGGCGTCCTCGGCCGACATCATCACCACGTCGCGGCGCTTGTTGCCGCGATAGAGGTCGGTCTCCTCGTACACCACGGTGTTGAACTGGCCCTCGGAGCGCAGGGTCATGAGGCGGAACTCGCCCTCGGCGGGTCGGAACGAGCCGAGGGGGGTGACGGCGAAGTGGGCGCGACCGTCCGGTGTCGCGAAGGCCGGGTCGTGGAACACGCGACCAGGGATCTCGAACTCCTGCTTCGTCTTCCCGATCTCACTGATCGGCGCGTACGAGGGAACGACTCGGGCGATCTCGGCGCGGAGCGCCTCGTGCGAACGCAGCGTGTTCCAGTCGAATCGTCCCGAGGGCAGGATCCGCTCCGCCAGCGTGGCGAGGATGTCGACCTCGGAGCGGAGTTCGCCAGCTACGGCCTGCCGCCCGCCGTCTGAGAGGCGGACGAAGTTGAACATCGACTCCTGCGTGGTGGCCTGCGCTTCCTCGTCGCGCGCGAGGACGGGGAGGACGATCGAGGTCTGACCACGCCCGTGGACGTGACCCTCGTTGAGTTTCGTGGTGAGAGAGACCGTGAACGGGATCTTGCGGAGCGCCCGTCCGGCCCACGTCCGGTCCGGGTTGCTGCCGAAGAGGTTGCCACCCAGCAGCAGCGCCGCGTCCACCTCGCCACGGTCGGCGGCCTCCATCGAGGCGTACGTGTCCTGGCCGGGGTCGCGCGGGACGTTGATGTCGTACGCCGCTTCGAGGGCGGTCGCGAACGCCTCCTTGAGCGCGGGGGAGACGCCGACGGAGCCGACGCCCTGCACGTTCGAGTGCCCGCGGATCGGGAGGAGGCCGCAGCCGCGACGGCCGAGCCAACCGCGCGCCATCGCGAGGTTGGCGAGGGCGGTGATGTTGTCGACGCCGTTCTGGTGATGGGTGAGGCCCATCGCCCACAGGAAGATGCCGCGCTTCGCCGCGACCAGCATCCGCACGGCCTCGTCGATCTGCTCGGCAGGCACGCCGCACGCCTCGATCAGTTCGGCCCACGAGGTGGCCTGCGCGTCTGCCAGCACCTCGTCAAACCCGGAGGTGTGCTCGTCGATGAACACCCGGTCGAGGGCGCCTGCCTCGATCACGCCCTTGAGCAACGCCTTCGCGAGCGCCACGTCCGAGCCGATGTGCGGCTGGAGGTAGAGGTCGGAGACCGTCGAGCCAAAGATCAGGCTCTTCGCTTTCGACGGCACGCGGAACCTCGTGAGGCCGAGCTCCTTCAGCGGGTTCACGATCACGACCTTGCCGCCGCGGGCGCGGAGGTCAACGAGTTGCGTGATGAGTCGCGGGTGGTTGCTCGCCGGGTTCGCCCCGGCGACCAGCGCGAAGTCGGCCTCGGCGAGGTCTTCGAGGGAGACCGACGAGGTGCCCGAGCCGTACACCCCGGTGAGCGCGACGCCCGAGGCCTGGTGGCAGTAGAAGGAGCAGTTGTGGATGTTCGGGCTGCCGTAGGCGCGCGCCATCAGCTGCAGGAGGAACGCCGCCTCGTTGCTCGAACGGCCCGAGGCGTAGAAGAACGCGCGGTTCGGCGCCGTCCCCGTGAACGCCTCGACGGTTCGGTCGATGACCTCATCCCAGGACGCGCGGCGGAAGTGGGTGTCGTCTGGCGTGGCGATGATGGGGAAGGTGAGCCGCCCGAGGCGCTCGAACTGTGCGGAGGAGAGGAAGCGCATCTCGTGGAGCGGTGTCCTCGCGAGGTAATCCTCGGTGATGACGTCGCCCATGTCGCCGGCTGTGGCCTGCACTGACTTCTTGCAGAACTCGGGGAAGTGCCCGGCCTCGTTCACCATCCCGCCGAGTTGACCGCCCATGCCGAGGGCGCATGTCTTGCACGCGTTCCTCGACCGCATGCGCCGCAGGAAGTCGACCGGGTGTCCGGTCTGCATGCCTTTGCGGAGTGTGTAGAAGATCGCGGGGTATCCGCCGCCAGCGTTCAGGAGTGGCTTCGCCATCCTCGTAGGTTACGCCGGAGCCCACGGGCGGGACAGAGGCCGCCCCGGACGCGGGACTGCAAGAACGTCGGCGGCTGACGGAGCGAACTCGATACGCGTCCGCGAGGGGCCGACGCCTAGCGTCAGTTCTGGCGATGAGTTCGTGCTCGCTACACCAAACACAACAAGCACCAGCGGAAGGGCGTGACTATGCCTCTGAAGATGGACGAGGTCAAAGAACTCCTCTACCAGGGCCTGGAGACCGAGATCGGCGGACAGCAGATCTACCGACAGGCGATCGAGTGCGCCGCGAACGACGAGGTCAAGGAGGAGTGGCAGAAGTACCTCTCCGAGACCGAAGACCACGAGCGCATCCTCCGCGAGACCTTCGAGCGCATCGGACTCGACCCGGAGGTGGAGACGCCGGGCCGCGAGGTCGTCCGGAGCAAGGCAGAGGGCCTCGTCAAGGCGATGAAGATGGCGCTCGATAAGGCCGGCAAGGGCCCCGCCCAACTCGTCGCCGCCGAGTCCATCGTCGAGGCGGAGACGAAGGACCACCAGAACTGGGAGCTCCTCGGTCTCCTCGTCGAGCACATGGACGACAAAGAGTGGAAGCAGGCCATCCAGGAGGCCTACGACCAGGTGGAGGAGCAGGAGGACGAGCACCTGTACCACACCATGGGCTGGGCCCGTGAGCTGTGGCTCGAAACCCTCGGCGCCCCCGCGGTGATCCCCCCGCCCGAGGAGGAGAAGAGCGTGAAGACGATGATCGGCGCTTCGCGCGCGAAGCAGTCGCGAGAAGAGCTGCTCTAGGCCGCGCCTTCACTTCGCATCGCTCCGAAGCCCGCCGCTCGAGGTGCTCGAACGGCGGGCTTCGTGCTGTCCGCCGGTATTGCTCGTGCGCTCCACCAGTCCGAACCGGACGCACTACAGTGGCGCTCGGCGGCGCAGACTGGGCGCGCATGGCCGAGCCTGGAGGAAACCTCGATGGACTGGAACGACTCACCGGAGCAGGCGGCCTTCCGTGCCGAAGTGCGCTCGGTTATCGAGCAGCACCTCCCTGAGCGCTACCGGCGCGGCGAGGGCCCCGAGGAGCGCGCGTGGGAGTTCGACCGGAAGTCGGACGACCCCGCCGCCCGAGAGGCCGCCGAGGCGTGGCAGCGCGCACTCACCGAGCGCAACTGGATCGCGCCGGAGTGGCCCGCCGAGTACGGCGGCGCCGGCCTAACGCCCGACGAGCAATTCGTCCTCAACCAGGAGTTCGCGGCGGCTGGGGCTCCCACCGTCGGCGGTGGCGGGCGGAGCCTCCTCGGCCCCACGCTCATCGTGCACGGCTCCCCCGAGCAGAAGGCGAAGTACCTGCCGGCGATCCTCCGAGGTGAGACCGCTTGGGCGCAGGGCTACTCGGAGCCCGGTTCCGGCTCCGATCTCGCGTCGCTCCAGACCTCCGCGAAGCGTGATGGCGACGAGTGGGTGGTGAATGGTCAGAAGATCTGGACCTCGGGCGCGCATACGGCCGACGCGATCTTCGCGCTCGTGCGGACCGATCCACAGGCGCCGAAGCACCGAGGCATTTCGTTCCTCCTCATCGATGACATCAAGACGCCAGGGCTGAGCGTGCGTCCGCTCATCGACATGGGCGACCACCACTACTTCAACGAGACGTTCTTCGAGGACGTCCGGCTACCCGCCGGGAACATCGTGGGTGACGAGAACCGAGGCTGGTACGTCGCCATGACGCTGCTCGACTTCGAGCGCTCCAACATCTCCGCCGCGGTCGGCGCGCGCCGCACGATCAACGAACTGCTCGAGGACATCCGCGAGGCGGGCGTGACGCCCTCGGACGCGACGCGAGGCGCAATCGCTGACCGGTTCGTCGAGACGGAGATCATGTTCAACTTCTCGTTCCGCATCATCTCGATGCAGAATCGAGGCATCATTCCGAACTACGAGGCGTCCACCTCGAAGCTGTACGCCTCCGAGCTGAACCAGCGACTGGCGCTGACGGCGACGCGCGCGTTCGGCCTTGCGGGTATGCGCTGGCAGGACGGGTCGGCCGCCGGGAAGCACACGAACTCCTATGTCCGCATGGTCCCGGCCACGATCCGAGGCGGCACCTCCGAGGTCCAACGCAACGTGATCGCGACGCGAGGCCTCGGCCTCCCGCGGGGCTAGAGGCCGTGGCTTCCACCGACGCTATCGACAGCATCGAGGAGACGAACGCGGAGGAGGGCGGGCCGCTGCGCGGTGTCCGCGTCCTGGAGTTCACGCAGATCATCGCCGGGCCGGTCGCCGGGATTCACCTGTCGGACCTCGGCGCGGAGGTGGTCAAGATCGAGCCACCGAAGGGCGAGGACCGCCGCAACAGCGGCGCCGTGGTGCCGAACGAGGGCAAGTATTTCCAGTCGCTGAACCGCGGTAAGCGCAGCCTGACGGTCGACCTCGGACGGCCCGAGGGGCGCGAGCTGGTGAAGCGGCTCGTGCCGCACTTCGACGTGGTGCTCAGCAACTATCGGTTCGGCGTCGCGGAACGCCTCGGCATCGACTACGAATCGCTGAGGGCGGTGCGGCCGGACATCATCGTCGCGACGATCACCGGCTTCGGCGACCACGGACCGCACGCTACGCGCGCGGGCTCGGACATCGCGACGCAGGCGTACTCGGGCATGATCGCCGCCGAGGGGAAGATCGACGAGGACGGCGCGCCCGTCTGGCTGAACGCCACGCCGTTCATCGACCGCGCGTCTGCCTTCGCCGCGGCGATGGCGATCTGCGCCGCACTGTTCGAGCGCTCTCGCACCGGTCGTGGCCAGGAAGTCCACCTGTCGCTGCTGCAGACTGCCCTCGAGCTGATGTCGAACAAGGTGATGCGCGAGCCGCTGCACGATGTGACGGTGCGCGATCCGCTGCTGCACAAGATGCAGGCCGCGAGGGCGGGCGGGGCGAGCTACGCCGAGATGATCGGCCTCCGCGACGAGGGCATTCGGCTGACCTCGCACCGGCTCTACTACCGCGGCTACGACACGAGTCGGGGCGCGCTCATCCTCGGCGCGATCACACAGAAGAGCCGCGACACGATCCGCCGCGTCCTCGACATGCACGACGAGACCGACTCGCCAGACTTCGATGCCGCCGCACCCGGTGCGGACGACCAGGTCGAGGGCTGGCGACGCGAGATCCAGGCGAAGCTCATGGCACGCACCGCTGAGGAGTGGGAGACGCTCTTCGTCGCGGAGGGTGTCCCGGCCTCGACGGTGAACATCGCCGAGGAAATGTCTGACGACGAGCAGGTGCTGGCGATGGGCATGATGACACCGCTCGTGCACCCGGTGACAGGCACGCAGCGGGTCGTGAGTCCCCTCGCGAGGATGTCGGTCACGCCAGTCGTTGCGAGGCGTCCGGCTCCCGCGCTCGGCGAGCACTCGGAGGAGGTCCTCCTCGAGTGTGGGTTGAGCGCCGACGAGGTCGCGGCGCTGCTCGCTTCGGGCGCTGTCACGCAGTACCGCTAGGCAAACGCAGTCCGCCCGGTCTCGTTTACTTCAGTGCGGACCAGGGCCGCTCTGCCGGTTGACTGCGCGTTGAGATGAACGATTGAGGGCGTCCTCGGGATGCGCTCAATCGCCGTGCGCGCAGCGCGCTTTGCTGCCGGATTCGATGCTTGAGACCTTCGCCTCAGAAGAGCGCCTACTCGACACGCTCACTCGCTCCGACTCAACCGACGGTCAACCCCCCTCATCCAACCTCGTCACCGAGGCGCACAAACAGCGCCTGGTGGCCGCACAGGCGGGAAGGCGGATGACGAATGGCTCGGGTCCTCGTAACCGGCTCGTCCGGATACATCGGAAGCGTCCTGGTGCCCATGCTCCAGGAACAGGGTGACGAGGTGATCGGCCTCGATGTCGGCTACTTCGAGGAGTGCACGTTCGGGCCAGCTCCCGCTCCCGTTGAGATGATCCGCAAGGACGTGCGCGAACTCACGATCGAGGACATGCCGAAGGTGGATGCGGTGATCCACCTTGCGGCGCTCTCCAACGACGCGCTGGGCCACCTCCGTCCGGAGATCACTCACGAGGTCAACACGCTCTCGACGCTCCGCGTGGCCGAACTGGCCCGTGAGGCAGGCGTGGAGCGATTCCTGTTCTCGTCCTCATGCAGCCTCTACGGCGCGGGCGAGGGCGACACGCCGCTCGACGAGAGCGCCTCGATGCACCCGCAGACCCCCTATGGCCGCTCAAAGCAAGACTCGGAGGCGGGCCTCACGGAGCTCGCGACTGACGACTTCAGCCCGGTCTACCTCCGCAACGCCACCGCCTACGGCTTCTCCCCGCGGCTGCGCGGCGACCTCGTCGTGAACGAGCTCGCCGCCCGCGCCCGCGTGGACGGCATTGTGAAGCTCAACAGCGACGGGACCGCCTGGCGGCCACTCGTCCACGTCGAGGACATCGCCCGCGCGTTCGTCGCGTGCATGCGCGCACCTCGCGAGGTCGTGCACGATGAGGCGTTCAACGTGGGCACGACCGTTGAGAACTTCACGATCCGTGAGGTCGCGCAGATGATCTGCGACGCGGTCCCGGGGGCCGAGGTCGCCTTCGGCGAAGGCGCTGGCCCCGACACCCGCTCCTACCGCGTCTCCTTCGAGAAGCTCGCCGAGGCCGTCCCGGACGCCGTCCCGCAGTGGACACTGAAGGCCGGTATCGAGGAACTCCTCGCCAAGTACGACGAGTACGGCATCACGATCGAGGACCTGACGGAGGCGCGCTACTCGCGCATCTCCTGGCTCATGAAGGAGCGCGACGCGGGGCACCTCGACGAGTCGCTGCGCCGCATCTACGAGCGGGCGGCGTCATGACCAGCGAAACCGTGACCAGCACTGGCGCCACCAACAGCGCCACCCAGCGGCTCACCTACGAGGAGCTGAAGCAGACCGAGGCCGGCCAGCACCTGTGCGCGGCATGTGGGACACCGCTCGAGGAGACGTTCGCCGACCTCGGGATGCAGCCGCCGTGCCAGGCGTTCGTCTCGCCGGCTCTGGGTTCCTCCATGGAGGCGTTCTACCCGCTCACGGCGTACGTGTGCTCGAACTGTTTCCTCGTGCAGGCGCCCTCCGTGCTGGCGCCAGACGAGATCTTCACCGACTACGCGTACTTCTCGTCGTTCTCGACGAGTTGGCTGGACCACGCCGCGCGTTACACCGCGATGGTCACCGACCGGTTTGGCCTCAACGGCGACTCCTATGTGATCGAGCTCGCGAGCAACGATGGCTACCTGCTCCGCAACTTCTTGGATCGGAACATCCCCTGCCTCGGCATCGAGCCGGCGGCGAACGTCGCGGAGGCCGCTCGCAAGATCGGCGTCCCCACGCTCACGGAGTTCTTCGGCGTCGAGGTGGGCAAGCGCCTCGCTGACGAGGGCGCCTACGCCGACCTGATGATCGGCAACAACGTCCTGGCGCAGTGCCCGGACCTGGAGGACTTCATCGGCGGTGTCGCCGAAGTGCTGAAGCCGGACGGCGTCCTCACGCTCGAGTTCCCGCACCTGATCCGCCTGATCGAGGGCCGTCAGTTCGACACCATCTACCACGAGCACTTCTACTACTTCTCCCTCCTGACGGTGCAGGCGCTCCTTGAGCGCCACGGTCTCCGCGTCTTCGACGTCGAGGAGCTCCCGACGCACGGCGGATCGCTCCGCATCTTCGGCTGTCGCGCCGGCAGCACCGCGCACGAGGACTCCCCTCGGGTGGCGGCGTTGCAGGAGCAGGAGCACGAGTACGGCCTCGACTCGATCGAGCGCTACCAGGACTTCCAGGAGGAGGTTCTGCAGGCGAAGCGGTCCGTGCTGCGGTTCCTGATCGACGCGAAGGAAGAGGGCAAGCAGGTCGTGGGCTATGGCGCCCCCGGCAAGGGCAACACGCTCCTCAACTACTGCGGGATCCGGACCGACTTCCTCGACTACCTCGTGGACCTCAACCCGGTGAAGCAGGGGCTGATGGCCCCGGGCTCGCGCATTCCCGTGGTGGGCGCGGAGCGCCTGCGGGAAACCGAGCCGGACTACGTCGTGATCATGCCGTGGAACCTGAAGGACGAGATCGCCGAACAGCACGCGTACATCCGCGACTGGGGCGGTCAGTTCGTCACGTTCCTCCCAGATGTCCGCGTCCTGAACGACGACGGGGAATGGATCCTCCGGTGAAAGTTGTGCTGTTCTGCGGCGGCTACGGCACACGCATCCGCGAGTACTCCGACCGCATCCCGAAGCCCCTGGTGCCCGTCGGCAACCGGCCGATCATCTGGCACATCATGAAGTACTACGCCCACTTCGGGCACACGGAGTTCATCCTGTGCCTCGGATACCAGGGCGAAGCGATCAAGCGCTACTTCCTGGACTACGAGGAGACGCTCTCCAACGACTTCGTCATGACGAACGGCGGCGCCAACCTCCAACTCCTCAATCGCGACATCAGTGACTGGAAGATCACCTTCGTCGACACCGGCCTCGAGGCGAACATCGGGCAGCGCCTGTGGCGCGTCCGACACCTCGTCGAGGACGACGAGATGTTCATCGCGAACTACAGCGATGGGCTGACCGACCTGCACCTCCCCGACCTGGAGGCCCGTGTCCGCGACTCGAACGCGGTCGGTGGCTTCGTCACGGTGCGCCCTCCGGTGAGTTTTCATTCGGTAGAAAGCGGGCCGGACGGCCGCGTGAAGTCCGTCCGCGCGATCACCGGGACGGACCTCCGCGTGAACGGCGGCTACTTCGTCTTCAAGCCCGAGCTGTTCGACTACATGCGGGAGGGCGAAGAACTCGTCGTGGAGCCGTTCCAACGGCTGATCGAGGCGGGACGTCTGACCTCGATGCCCTACGACGGCTTCTGGATCTCGATGGACACCTTCAAGGAGAAGCAGCAGCTCGACGACATGTACGCGCGCGGCGTCCGGCCCTGGCAGGTCTGGCGACGTGCTGAAGACACCGCGATCCGCCCGGACGGGGGACAGCGATTCTCGGCCTAACCTTCCAACGAAGTTCAGAGACCTCGACGCCGCTCCGCGTCCTCGCGATCGGCGCGCACTGCGACGACATCGAGATCGGCATGGGCGGCACCCTGCTCGAACTGGTGCGCTCCGACGAGCCCGTCGAGGTCGACTGGTTCGTACTCACCTCGACGCCTGCACGCGCCGAGGAGACGCTCGCCAGCGCCGAGGCGTTCCTCGGGCCGGGGGCTTCCCAGCGCGTGCGCATCCACGCGTTCCGCGACGGCTTTCTGCCGTACCAGGCGATCGAAGTCAAAGAGGCGTTCGAGGCGCTGAAGGGCGACCTCTCGCCTGACCTGATCTTCACCCACTCCCGCGACGACTCCCACCAGGACCACCGCTTCGTCGCGGAGCTGACCTGGAACACCTTCCGAGACCACATGGTGCTCGAGTACGAGATCCCGAAGTACGACGGCGACCTCGGTCCGATGAACACGTTCATTGAGGTGTCTGAGGACGCCGTGCGAGGCAAGTGGGAACGCCTCCGCGACTGCTACGGCTCGCAGGCGGACCGCCACTGGTTCTCCGAGGACACATTCCGCGGCCTGATGCGACTCCGCGGCGTGGAGGCGCACGCGAACAGCGGCTTCGCGGAGGCGTTCCGCGCCCGCAAGGTGCTCCTCTCGCCGCTGGCGTCCGGAGCTGATGGGGAGTCGCGTGAACTCGCCTCGGGCGTCGCGGTAGGAGCCGGCGCGGGCGACGGGCGGCCACGATGAGCGAGCTGACCACCGCCGTCACAGGTGCGGACATCGCGCGCGAACATGCCGACGGCTCACGCGAAGAGCGTCAGTGTCCGGCCTGCGGACGGCACGCGCTGGAGGTCTTCTTCGAGCAGGAAGGCGTTCCTGTCACCAGCAATGCCTCGTTCCGGTCTCGCGAAGAGGCGCTGGCCGTGGGACGCGGCGACATGCACCTCGCGTTCTGTCATGGCTGCGGGATCATCGCGAACGTCGCGTTCGAGGAGCAGCCACTCGCCGATGAGAGCGAGACGAGCCAGGCAGCGTCGCCGCGCTTTCAGGAATACGCGAGCACGCTCGCCCGCACCTGGATCGAGCGGTACGGGCTGCAGGGCGAGACCGTCCTGGAGATCGGCTGCGCCCGCGGCGAGTTCCTGCAGGTCATGGTGGACGAGGGTGCCGGTCGTGGCATCGGCGTCGACCCCGTGCTTGCACTCGACGACGCGCCGAGCAACACCGAGCGCCTGACCTTCGTCGGCGACCTCTTCCGCGCCGATCACCTCGACGAGTCCGTGCGCGCCGTGGTCTGCCGGCACACGCTGGAGCACATCTACGACAGCGGCGCGTTCCTTGATGCGCTGAGGGAGGCGATCGGCGGTCGGGACCTCGTCGTGCTGTTCGAGGTGCCGGACGCCGAGCGCATCCTGCGCGAAGTGGCCTTCCACGACATCTACTACGAGCACTGCTCGTACTTCAGCGTCGGATCGCTCCGAGGTCTGTTCGAGCGGGCTGGCTTCGAGGTCATGCGCCTCGATCGGACCTACTCAGACCAGTACCTCGTCATCGAGGCTCGCCCGAATGGCGGTCCGGTGGGTGACGTGAGCGGCGCAGAGCAATCCGAGCACGAGGACGGGACGCCTGCGGGTACCGACCGCGCGAGGCTCTGGCAGGCTGCGAAGGAACTGCGCTTCGGCTTCGAAAAGCACGTCGGTCAGATGGGGCGGCTGCTCAAGGACGCGGCCGACAACGGTCAGCGCGTGGCGTTCTGGGGCGCCGGATCCAAGGCAACCGCGTTTCTCACCACACTCTCCGATGCGGAGTGGGTGGACTGCGTCGTGGACATCAACCCTCGGAAGTGGGGGACGTACATCTCGGGCACCGGGCACTCGGTAGTGGCCCCGGAGCACCTGGTCCAGGCGCGTCCGGACGTCATCGTGCTGATGAACCCGGCGTACCGCGACGAAGTGGCGAGCATGCTCGACACCCTAGGTGTCTCAGCGCGCCTGATTGGACCGGATGGCGATGACTAGCTCCACCCTCACCGGAGTACGACCACCCACCGAGGCCCCGCGGACGGACGAGGCTGAGTCCGGAGAAGAACGGATCCCCCGCGTCAGCATGGGCATGCCGGTCTACAACGGCGAGGAGTACCTCGAGCGCGCCCTCGACTCGTTGCTGGCGCAGGACTATCGGGACTTCGAGCTGATCATCTCGGACAATGGGTCGACCGATCGTACGGAGGAGATCTGCCGGGAGTACGCGGCGCGCGACGCGCGCATCCGGTACGTCCGGGTCGAGGAGAACCAGGGCGCTTCCTGGAACTTCAATCGCGCGTTCGAGCTGGCGCGCGGCGAGTACTTCCGGTGGGCCTGCCACGACGACACCTGCGAGCCGACGCACCTCAGTCGCTGCGTCGAGATGCTCGACCAGTCGCCCGACTCGGTCGTGCTCGTCTATACGCGGACCATGCTGATCGACGAGCACGACACCCCGGTCTGGACGACGGACGAGAATCTGCACACGCAGGGAGAGCCACCGCACCGACGCTTCGGCATCCTGGCGCAACGGCTGCGCTACTCGAACGTCCTGTATGGGCTCCTGCGGCGGGATGCGCTCGCGCAGACGGACCTGATCGGGCCGTACGAGTCATCCGACTGCGTGCTCCTCGCGCAGCTGAGCCTCCTCGGCGAGTTCGTGGAGATCCCGGCGTACCTCTTCCGTCGCCGCGTCCACCCGGCGATGTCGCGGCAGGCGAACAAGTCGTCGCAGTCACTGGCCGAGTGGTTCACCGCCGGCCGCGGCCAGCCGCTCCGCCTGGCGCAGATCCGGCTCCTCCGCGAGTACGCCCGCGCGATCTTCAGGGCCCCGATCGGGCGCGTTGAGCAGATCCGCTCCGTCTTCAGCCTCTGGTATTGGTTCCGGCGCGGCGCTCGACCGCTCGCGCGCGAGCTGATCTCGGTCGTCCGTCCGGGCTTCAGCGCGTACCGGTGAGCAGCCTGCATCGAGCACCGCGCCGGTGGGCATCACGGGCGCAAGGCTCGGGAGGTGCGCTGGTTGGGCGCGCCGCGACTGCGGCGCGCGCTCGCCTTGACCCGAAGACCCTGGGCGGGCAAGTCCTCCTCAATAGTGGATGGCTGATCGGCGAGCGCATGGTGCGGATGGTGCTGGCGTTCCTCGTCAGTATCTGGGTCATCCGCTACCTGGGTCCGGACGACTACGGCATCCTGGCGTATGCGCTCTCCCTGACGATGATCGTGGACGTCATCGCGACGTTCGGCATGCGCAGCACGGTGGTGCGGGAGCTCGTCCAGGAACCCGAAAACGAGGGTGAGATCATCGGCTCCACCGTGGGCGTGAAGATCCTGACCGCCTTCCTGTCCGCAGGGGTGCTCATCGGCGTCGGTTGGGTGACGGCCGCGGACTCCGAGGCGTTCCCGATCCTGGTCGTCCTTGCGCTATCGCTTCCCGTCAGCGCGCTCTCGGCATTGGACCTGACGTTCCAGGCGTCGCTCCAGTCTCAGTACGCCGTGGCGGCGCGCTCGGCCGCGCTCGTGCTGGCCTCGGGGGTCCGGATTGCCCTCCTGATCGCCGGCGCACCGCTCATCGCGTTCGCCATCGCGAGTGCAGTGGAGTTGTCCGCGATGGGCCTCGCCTTTGCGGTCATGTACTGGTGGAAGCGCGCATCGTTGCGCTCGTTGCGCTTCCGCAGGGGGCTTGCGCTCCGACTCGTCGGGATGTCATGGCCGTTCCTCCTGTCGGCACTGGCCGCCAGCGTGTACCTGAAGGTGGACCAGGTAATGCTGCACGCCTTCAGCACCTCCCGCGAAGTGGGGCAATACGCCGCGGCCGCCCGCATCTCCGAGGTCTGGTACTTCATCCCGATCGCGGCAGCGAGCTCGCTCCTCCCGATGCTCGTGAAGCGCCGACGAGAGGACCCGAAGGCATACCGGGCGAACCTCCAGCGTGCCTTCGACGTGAACGCCTGGATGGCGATCGCGCTCTCCCTGAGCATCACGATTCTTGCCGTCCCCGGAGTCGCTGTGCTGTACGGCGCGGACTTTGAGGGCACGGCGCGCATCCTCCAGGTCCACACCTGGGCCGCGCCGTTCATCTTCATGGGCACCGTCCTGGGCCGGGCTCTGATTGCGGAAGACCTGCGGAAGTTCGAGATATCGAGGCACGCCACCGGGGCCGTGCTGAACGTCAGCCTGAACCTGATACTGATCCCCCGGCTCGGGGGGATGGGCGCGGCGATCGCCACGGTCGCGTCGTACGCGTTTGCCTCGTACGTCGCGTGCGCGTTCTACGCGCCGGCGCGTGTCCACCTCCGCCAGATGACCCGGGCGTTCTTCTTCCCTGTCCGTCTGTTCGCCAATCGGTCGACCTCCGGAGGGCACTCCGGCGGTAGCGAGGACGGCGACGGCGGTTCGGGTGGCGATCCGTCCCCTTCCCCCCGGGGCGGGGAGCCCTCGCTGGATTCGACTTCCAATCAGGCTGGCCGCGAAGCCAGACCCGACGATCCAGATGTTGAAGCGCCCGAGGTTGGCGCGGCGGCTCCCGTACGTCGCCCCGATTCGTGGCGCCGAGGCCGGAGGACGCACGTATGACTTCGCGAATCGAACGCAGCACCGCAGGAAGCCCCGTCGCCCGTGCGGAGACCTCGACCCTGTCGGGACCGCTCCTGATGGTGGACGACGGGATGCTTGGCGGCGTCCGGCGCGTATCCGACTACCTCATCGACGAGTGGGCGCAGCACGGAGACGGACCGACCGTCGAGCGCATCGTGCTCCGTGGGACCGGAACCCTACGCTCATCGCTCCCCACCTACGTCCGTGGCCTCGCAGGGTTCGCGGCGCGAATGGTGCTGCGTCGCCCGGCTGTCGTGCACCTGAACGTCACGCAGCGAGGTAGCACCTGGCGCGCGTGGCCCGTGGTCGCGCTCGCCCGGCTCGGCCGCGTGCCCGTGCTCCTCGCACTCCACAGCAGCGAGTACCGCACGTTCACCGGAGGGCTGCCGCGCCCGCCGCTGGCCGCGGTGCGCTGGATGTTCGGCTCCGCCGACCTAGTAGCCGTGCTCGGTGAAGGCTGGGCCGACTATGCGCGGACGGAACTCCGAGTGCGTTCCGACCGCCTGGTGGTGCTGCCGAACGCCGTACCCGGACCGGCTGCGGTCCGAGTCCGCGACCAGTCTGAATCGCACGTCCCCCACCTCCTGTTCCTCGGGCGTGTGGGGCACCGCAAGGGGATCGCGGATCTCCTCGCGGCCCTCGCGGAGCCCGCTTCCATGGCGCTGCCGTGGCAGCTCACCGTCGCCGGCGACGGTGACGTCGAAGAGTACGAGCGGCGTGCCCGTGACCTCGGCCTCGCCGGCCGAGTCCGCTTCACGGGTTGGCTCGGGCCGGATCAGGTGGCGATGGAGCTCGAGGACGCCGACGTCTTCGTGCTCCCCTCGCATGCCGAGGGGCTCCCGCTGGCCGTCCTCGAAGCGATGGCATACGGGCTTGCGGTCGTCACCACTCCCGTTGGGGCGATCCCCGAGGTGATCGAGGATGGCGAGACAGGGCTCCTGGCGCCGCCCGGCGATTCGGATGCCCTCGGTTCCGCGCTGCGCCGCGTTCTCGCGTCCAGCGAACTGCGCGAGAGTCTCGCGCGGAGCGCTCGAGCGCAGTGGGAGCGTGACCACGACATCGTGGAGGGCGCCCGCCGCGTCCTGGCGCTGTACCAGCGCATCTCCTCGGGCGCTTGACAGCGCAATACTCCGACCCTCCGAGTGCGCTTCGCCTGTCAGCGAGGTGAGCGGACATGCAACGAGCCCCGCCAAGGCGGGGCTCGTTGGACCACGAGTCGGGTCGGGTTTCCTCGCGGTCTCCGGTGGGCTAATCGCCCGACTGGACTAACTCGGAGGGCCGTCGTTCGGCCCCGTAGGACGCGCCGATCTCGGCGACGCGGTGCTTCAGATCGGTGATGTACGGAACGGGCGAGGGGTCGATGCCCTCGTCCAGTGCGAGGTAGTACGAGACCCAGTCACCCGCGAGGCAGGCCTGCAGCAGGATGCTCAGGTGAGACGATCCGCGGAGCGCCACCCGCGTCCACTCGATGCCTGAGTCGGAGAGCAGTTCCTGGAGGGCATCGATGCGGGCACGCGCGCGGTTCGAGCGGGTCTGATCTTCCAGCAGGACGACGTGGAACGGGTAGTCCTGATCATCGCTCCCGACACCCCGGGCGCCCACGGCTTCGACGAAGTTGTGGAGCGCCTCGGGAAGGATCCCCGGGAATGCCCACCGCTTGCTGTTCTCGTTCAGCTGAGTCTGCCAGCGAGCCGCGGCGCCCTCGAGTGATGCGTCCGCCATGACCACCGGGATTCGGTGGCGGAGCTGGCGCGCGAGCGATCGAGTCGGGTTCGCCTCGGCATCGGCATCGGGGTGATAGCGGAGGCAGGACATCTCCACCTCGGCGAACGCGCGCTCGACTTCTGCGTCCTGGACGGGGAATGCGCCGATGCGCCGCAGGACGCCGAGGAGCAGCATCGCGCCGTAGCCGAGAGCTGAGCGAGGCTCGCCCTCGTACGCGTAGATCAGCGCGGGGATGTCGAAGGCCGCTGCCTCGCGCGCCAGCGTGCCGCCGCGGGTGATCACCATCTTCGGACCGGGACGCGTGGCGATCGTCGGGAGCGCCGTCAGGACCTCCTCCGTCTCACCGGAGAACGAGGCGATGACGATGAGCGTGTGCTCGTCTGTTGCGGGAATGGCAGAGTCGCGCACGACTGAGACGGCGACGGGGGCGCGCTGCTCCACGATCTGCCCTGCGATCTGGCCACCGATGGCGGATCCGCCCATGCCGACGACGAGCACCCGGCGGATATCGCCGGCGTCATCCACACCGGTCCACCGTGACCCCATCTGCCAGGCGTGAGCCGCCTGGTTGGGGAAGTCGACCAGGCGACGCCAGAGTCCAGACGGATCGATCTGATCGGCGTCGAGCGAACTGCCCTCGTCATCCGGGCTCGCTTCCGTAGCGGCCAGCATGTCGAGCACCGTCGATCGTGCGAAATCAGGAGACATCGTCACTCCTCTCCACTCACCGGTGGTCGGTTCAGAGTGCGGCGTCTCGGTTGACCGAAGGTGGAGTCTGCGGCGCTCCTACGAAGGCGCTCCGAGGCCCCACCGAGGCGTCCGTCGGATCCGCTGCGGCCGCCATCTGCCGTTGCGACGGGGGCGCCCGGAGCGCCTCGGACCCGGGGGGCGCCCGCCCACGCGGGGCGGCGAGGCGCGAACGCGGCGCCCGGCCGGGCCGGCTCGTCCGTCCGGTCGTCTCGCTCGGTCTCGGGGTCATCCTCGGGCGCTGCGAAGAAGAACCAGCCGAGCAGGGCGGCGAGGACGTACACCGGGGCGGTGTTGAACGAGACGTGGGTGACGAGGGCATGCGTGCCGACGCCCGCGAGGACGGCGAGGGTCGCACCTGAGAAGGAGGCGTTCGGGCCATTCCTGGCGAAGCGGAAGAGCCGGCTGAGGACGAACAGGCCGGCTGCCGCAATCAGCGTGACGCCAAGGACGCCGGTCTCGACGAGGAATCGAATCGGGTCGCTGTGGGGGAGGTGCGCCAGGGGCGACACGATCTCGTCCGTGGCGCCCAGGCCATGGCCCAGGAGTTTGGCTTCCTCCCAGCGGTCCAGGAAGTGCGCCCAGTTGATCAGCCGCCACTCGAAGGAGTTCGGTGGCGCTTCGGCGATGCCAGCGGCGCGTGAGAGGTTAGTTGACTCAATCTCAGAGACGCGGCTGATCCCGAGCGGATCGAAGACGAAGACCCCGACGATGGCCGCGACGGTGACGATGACGCCGATCCGGTACACCGGCCCGTTGTTGGAGAGCGCTCCCAGCGCCAGCATCGCGATGATCAACTGTGCGAGACCGCCCATGCTTCGGGTGAGCAGCACCGCCAGCACAAACAGGCCGGCCGCCCACAGGTAGTGGACACCCGCCCGATCGTGGATGGCCTTCCAGGCAGCCATGGGTGCCGCGATGCCGAAGAGGATCGCCGCGGCGTTCGGGTGGGACATCGTGCCGCGCGGCCGGAGCCCACCACCCACCATCTCCGACCAGCTCGTCGCCGCCTCCCAGACCACGAGGATGGCCGGGATCAGCGCCGCCAGCACGACGATGGTGCCCATGCGTGACGCGGTGATGCTGCGGTCGCTATTCGCCGCGATCAATGCAACGGCAAGGATCGAGGCAGTCCGGACCAGCTCGCGGGTGAGGGTTTGATCCATGCCGTATCGGATCACACCGATGCCGAACCAGTATGCGATGAGGCCGCCGATGACGAACGTGACCGCCAGGCCTCGGACGGCGATGCGTCCCTCGGCGAGTCGGGCTGCGACGAGTCCAGCGGCGCTCAGGATGATGACGATCCCGACGAGGGAGCCCGCGTTCAGCTCAGCTACGATCGGTGTCGCCGCCGACGCGTCCGTGATGCTGCGAATCATGAGCACCCCGGCGAGCGACCACGCCGAGGACGCGAACGCGAGGCACGCGGCCCCGAGGAGCCCGGCGGCACCCACGATCGCGAGGTTCGCGCTTGCTGCGGCCAGCGCCCCGGCCCCGGCGGCAGCGATCGAGGCTGACGTCGCGACGAGGTAGAGCACCAGGCGCTGAGTCATCGCCTCGGCGCGGGCGACCCGGGACCCAGGGTTCGGGCTAGTGGAGAGGGACTGCATTGACCATTGTCCGGGTCGGTTCGCCGGTTGCTGCATCGCGGATGGCCTGACCGAGCAGGCGGAGCCGCGGAATCCGGTCGGGGGCCAGGAGCGCGCCGGTCACCTCGCGGGCAACGACCTTGGCGATCCCATCGACGACGCCGTCACGCCGGTACATGCGCCACATCAGGAGGCGGTTCCGCAGCACGTAGTAGCGGTGTCCGGGAGATCCGGCGGGTACCTTGCGGTCGCCGAGGAACCAGAAGTGTCGGTAGTTCGCCTCGTGGTGGGTCGCTCGGAGTTCCGGCAGGTAGAAGATCGCATGGCCGTGGTGCGCGAGCCGGAGGCAGAACTCCACGTCCGGGCCACCAAAGAACAGGTCGGCCCGGGGGCCGCCGGCTGCTCGGATCGCCTCGGCACTCGCGGTCAGTCCGTGGAACGCGAGGTCGCGGGTCGGGACCGGGTATCGAGGGAGCTCCGAGGCGTTCGCGTACGGCTTTCCGTCTGGGCGATAGATGTCCCACACGAGCGACTCGCCATCGGGCGCGACGACCGCCGGACCGACGACCGCTCCCGGCACCTGCTCCGTCACGGCGTGCTCGATGCCCTCGAGCGTGTCGGAGCGGAGGATGCAGTCGTCGTCGACGAGGACGACGTGGGTCGCGCCGCGCTCCAGGGCGATCTCCGAGCCGATGCCGAAGCCACCGGCTGCGCCGGCGTTCCAGCCGGTGTGGACCACCTCGACTTCCTCGGGTGGGTAGACGTCGTCGAAGTCTCGGTCTGGGGAGTTCTCCACCAGGATGATGCCGTCCGGCGGGCGCGTCTGCGATCGGAGGGCGTCGATCGCTCCTCGAGCGACGTCGGGCCGGCGAAAGGTAGCGACGACGGCGAAGAGGCGGGTGTTCCGCGGTGCAGGGGCGATGCGGTCCGTTTCCGCATCTACCCGATTCGCCTCCCGCACTGAGTCTTCGACGCTCGTCGTCACACATCCCACCTTCTGCCACGCGGACACCCGACCACGGACAGATTCCGGCCAGCGCGGTCACCTGCGGTTGAGAAGTCGTGAGGCGACGGATCGCTCGGGGACCTAGTGAAGAGCGCTCGATGGAGGTTGCTCGGACGGTCGCTCAACGTCGGATTCACCACCAAGTGGCGGTATGTAGTCACCGAACTCGGGAGACCTACCGGATCGGGTGTGGCGCGACGCGAACGACGCGAACGGCGCGATGGGCGAAGTGGCGGCAGAAGTGAGTGACACAACCCAGTCGACGATGGGGCACAGCAGGCCGCTGCTCCGGCGATCTGGCGACTTGGGTAGGTCAGACCGGCCCCGGGTGGCCGTCTGGGGGCACTACTACGGCCCGAACCTCGGCGACGAACTCGTGACATCCACGGTGATCCAGGCCATCCAGTCTCGCCGCCCGGACGCGCAGGTCTGCGCGATCTCACTCAATCCGGCCGACACGCTCCACCGTCACGGTGTCCCCTCGTACCCGTTGAACCGCTCGAGCGTGCCTTCGACTCGCGGGAAGGGTTGGCGTCGCTACCCCGCGGCATTGCTCCGGCGCATCCGCAGTGCGGCCCGAGAGATCCCGCACGTCTGGGCGTCGTACCGGCTAATGCAGAGCGTGGACCTGCTGGTCGTCGCCGGATCGGGACAACTCCTTGACCAGTGGAGCGGCCCGTGGGGGCATCCCTATGCGATCTTCAAGTGGAGCCTGCTGGCCCGACTGACCGGCACGCGCGTCGCGATCCTCTCCGCCGGTGCCGGACCGCTCCGAGGGCGCCTCGCCCGGTACCTCATCCGGAGCGCGGTGGAGCACGCCGACTACGTCTCACTGCGCGACGAGGGCAGCATCGATGTCCTCCGTGCAGCCGGTATCACCCGAGAACTGCCGGTCTGCCCGGACATGGGCTTCGGGCTCCCTGTGGGCCGATCCGCGACTGCGTCGAGCGGGATCGACGACGCTCCGGCCGACGGGCCGGGGGGCGAGCCCCCCGGTGCTCGCGTGGTCGTGGGCCTGAACGCGATGGCGCACGCTCACCCGGGCTACTGGGGGAGGGGCGACCTGTCCCGATACGAGGCGTACCGGGACAAGCTCACGACGGTCATCCGCGGGCTCGTCGAGAACGGCGTCACCGTGCGGCTGTTCTCCTCGCACGCCGTCGCCGATGCCGTGATCGCAGACGACCTGGTATCGGCGGCATGGGCCTCTGATCCCGCGCTTGCGGGACGACTCGATCGGCGTCGACTGACCGAGGTCGGCGACCTCGTCGAGTTCATCCGAGAGTGCGACGTGGTCATCGGCGCTCGCTACCACTCGGTGGTCCTGCCGATGCTCATGGGCGTCCCGACGATCGGCGTCGCCTACCACCCGAAGACGGTGGGGGTGATGCAGATGGCCGGGCAGTCCGCCTACTGCTTTCCGGACATCGACACATTCGAGGCCGACGAACTCCTGGAACGCACTCGTGCGCTCATCGCGCATCGAGCCGACGTTCGTACGTCCCTGTCGGCGAACATTCCGGAGCTCTGCGAAGCCGTGGAGCGACAGTTTGATGAGGTCTTCTCAATAGCCTCGGAAGAGCGTGGCACCAGCGCCCCGCCTCGCCGTGCGCCCCAGACTGAACGAGGTCGACACGTTGCCTGAACAGACTTACTTCAACCTGCTGCGACGGTTTGGAATCTTGCTGCTGATCGCAGCGGTACTGGGCGCCTCGAGCGCCTACTACCTGACTCGATTCATCACGCCGACGTACGAGTCAACGACCACGCTGCTCGTCACTCAGCAGAGCCCTGTGCCGGGCGTACCGGTGGAACTCGCCGAGAGCGCCCGCGTCGCGGCTGTCCTCTCCGAGTTCGTGACGACTCAGCCCGTGCTCGAGCGTGCAGAGCAGGCCGGAGTGACCGGGCTGACGGCGTCCGACATCAGGCAACAGGTCGATGTGGAGTTCCAGGAGGTGTTCCTCCGGATCACCGGATCCGCCTCCACACCTGAGGGCGCGCAGGCGATTTCCTCGGTCGTGACTGACGCGTTCATCGCCACGGTCAACGAAGGTGTCGCTACTGGCCCCGCCTCCGTAACCGTGGTCGAGGCAGCCGGAGTGCCCGCGGAGCCCGTCTCGCCGCGCCGGACGCTGAACGCAGCGGCTGGCGGCTTGCTCGGCCTGGTCGCTGCTTCCGCACTCGTCCTCCTCTATGTGCGACTGGACGACGTGGTGAAGGATGCGAAGCAGGTGTACGCGTCCACGGGGCTCCCCACGCTGGGGCTGCTCCCGTCCGCGGGACAGACCACCGGCCCCGAGCAACTCCGTGCCGCGCAGGTCTCCGGCTCGCGCTTCACCGAGGCGGTCCGTTCCGTGCGCGCCAACCTCTCCGTGGTCATGGGCGCACGGAACCACGGAGGCTACGAACGCAGCGTGGTACTGATGACCAGTGTCCGCGAGGGCGACGGGGCGGCCGTGTCCACGGCCAGCCTGGCCCTGGCGTTTGGTCGCGCGGGTTATCGGACGCTGCTGATGGACTGCAACTTCCGGCAGTCGAGCATCCGAGAGTTGTTCGAGCTGAGCGGCGACGGCGGCCTGGCAGCGGTGCTGTCACGGCGGCTGGATCCGGCCGCTGCTGTCCAGTCGACCCACTACCCGGAGGTGTTCGTGCTGCCGGCAGGTCACACGACGCCCTCATCCGTGGACGCGCTGGGTTCCGAGGAAATGCGTGACCTGATCGAGCAATTCCGCGACAGCTACGACGTCGTACTACTGTCGGCGCCGCCGGTCCTCGAGGTGCCCGATGCGTCGACCCTCGCGCCGCAGTCGGACCTCGCACTGATCGTGGGCTGGGCCGGACGCACGCGTGGACGCGACCTGCAGGAAAGCATCGAGGTGATCGAACGGTCTGGCGGCGTCCCGGTAGGGGTGCTCCTCAACGGGGTCGGGAAGGCATCAGCCAGCGTCCCCCTGGGCGGTGAACCGGCCCGTCAGCAGTTGCCGTCAGCTCGGCTGCCTGTCGAGGTCGCTGCTCAGAAGAATCCGACCGAGTAGCCACGGAGTAGCCACCGCGCATCAGCGCCTGATCAGCCTGAAGAAGACGCCCGCACTCGCGGGCGT
>Ga0114916_1000354_pt1 | contig 32599 bp, 30 predicted proteins | sample MalvirAntarct_66_FD_83501 | JGI IMG/M metagenome (GOLD analysis project Ga0114916, IMG submission 83501) | Marine viral communities from the Global Malaspina Expedition - Malaspina viral metaG Antarct_66 | ecosystem: Environmental > Aquatic > Marine > Oceanic | place: West Anvers Island... | reverse complement strand
TCTCCCGCCCGGACACGGCACGCGGCGACCGCAAGCAACTCGTCGGGCTGCGGCCGATCGCTTCGGACGCGGTTCTGACCGAGGGTGCGCAGATCATCGACAAGCCGGAACTGCCGCCGCCGGCGCCGATGCTGGGCCACGTCACGTCGAGCTACTGGAGCCCGAGCCTGGGAGGCGGCTTCGCGCTGGCACTGATACGCAACGGCCGGGATCGAATGGGCGATACGGTCATCGCCTGGGACCGCGGCACGGCGACCGAGGCGCGCATCGTGGAGCCGGTCTTCTACGACCCGGAAGGGAGCCGCCGCGATGGCTGAGGCCGCTGAAATCATCACCCGCCGCAGCCCGCTGCAGCATCGGGCGGGAGCCCTGACCGCAGCGTCGGACGCGTCGGCGTCGATCGTCGAGATTCCGTTCCAGGCGCTGACGGTCGTTCGGGGCGATCTGTCCGATGCGGCCTTTCGCGAGCGCAGCGCCGCCGCCCTCGGCTACGAACTGCCGTCGGCGCCGAACGGCACCGCCTCCGATCACCGCACCACCGCGCTCTGGCTGGGGCCGGACGAGTGGCTGGTCATCGGCCCGGACGGCAGCGGCGCCGACACCCGCGCGCGGCTGCGCGAGAGCCTCGCGGGGCTGCATGCGGCGGTGGTCGACGTGGGCGGCTCCCGGACGCTGCTGGAACTGCGCGGCCCGGGCGCCCGGGCGGCGCTGGAGAGCGTCTGCATCATCGACCTGCATCCGCGCACCTTCCCCCCCGGGCGATGCGCGCAGACGATGATCGGGCCGGCGCAGATCATCCTGCTGATGCGGAACGACGCGCCGACCTGGTGGCTGTTCGTGCGGAGTTCGTTCGCCGACTGGCTCGCCGCCTGGCTGACCGATGCGCTCGGGAATACCCGCTGACAGGAAAAAGATGCCGAAAGATTTTCGGCCAGCCCAGGAACCGATGGTCCGCGTGCGGGTTTAGCTCCCGTTCTCAACAGGGGGCCAGTCCCATGAAGTCCAGTGCTCTTCGCGTAAAGGTTCTGATCGGTTTCACACTGCTGGCGCTCGCCGCCTGCAACACCATGGAAGGCGCCGGCGAGGACATCCAGTCCGGTGGCAAGGCGCTGGAGAACTCCGCGGAACGCAACAAGTAGGACGCCGCCACCAGCGGCGCCTGAACAGACAAACCGGGGAGAGAGCGGCCAGTCCGCCTCTCCCCGGTTTGCGTTCGGGGTCAAACCTCTACCAGCACGCCGTCCTCGAGGCGGACGCAACGGTCCATTAGTGCCGCCATCTCCGGATTGTGCGTGGCGACCAGCGCCGCGACGCCGGTCCTGTGCACCAGCCGCACCAGCTGGGACATGACCCGCAGGGCCGTCGCGTGGTCCAGGTTACCCGTCGGCTCGTCGGCCAGCAGGATCTTGGGCGCGTTCGCCATCGCACGCGCGATCGCCACCCGCTGCTGCTCGCCGCCGGAGAGTTGCGCAGGCTGGTGCGCCTCCCGGTCCGACAGGCCCATCATGTCCAGCAGCTCCAGCGCCCGCATACGCGCCTCCGCGGGGCGAAGTCCGGCGATGAGCTGCGGCAGGACGATGTTCTCGGTCGCCGTGAACTCGGGCAGGAGATGGTGGAACTGGAAGATGAAGCCGATGTAGTTGCGCCGCATGGCGCTCAACATGTCGTCGGCGAGGCCGATGCAGCTCTCGCCGGACAGGAGGACGTCGCCCGAATCGGGCACGTCGAGCAGACCGGCGATCTGGAGCAGCGTCGTCTTGCCGGCCCCCGAAGGGCCGACCAGGGCGACGATCTGCCCGGGCATCAGCTGCAGGTCGAGGTTGCGCAGGATATGCAGCGCCTGCCCGCCCTGGGCATAGCTGCGCGACACGTGGCGCAGCTCGAGGTTCGGCACCGACGGAAAAGGAGCGCTGTCTCTGTCCGGCACGGGCCTACTCGTAGCGCAGGGCTTCGGCGGGGTGCAGCTTGGCCGCACGCCGCGACGGGAAGATCGTCGCCAGCATCGACAGCCCGAGTGCCATCAGCACGACGGTCGCCACCTCGCCGGGATCGACCTCGGCCGGCAGGCGGGACAGGAAGTAGATCTCGTCGGGGAACAGCTTCGTGCCGGTCAGCGTCTGCAGCGCGCTGCGGATGCTCTCGACGTTCAGGCTGAAGACGAGGCCGAGGAGGAAACCGGCGATCGTCCCGGCGAAACCGACGGCCGACCCGCTGAGAAAGAAGATCCGCATGATCATGCCGCGGGTGGCGCCCATGGCGCGCAGGACGGCGATGTCGCGCCCCTTGTCCTTCACCAGCATGATCAGGCTGGAGATGATGTTGAACGCGGCGACCACGATGATCAGCGTCAGGATCAGGAACATGACGTTGCGTTCGACCTCGAGCGCGTTGACGAAGGTGGCGTTCGACTGCTGCCAGTCGAACACGCGCGCGTCGGGGCCCAGCGCCTGACGGATTTCCGTCCCGATGCCGCGCGCCTCGTCGGGGTCGGCAACGGTGACCTCCAGGTTGCTGACGGCGTCGGGCAGCTGGAAGAAGAGCTGCGCCGCGGGCATCGGCATGAAGATCATGCTGTTGTCGTATTCGAACATGCCGACCTCGAAGAGGCCGACGATGCGGTAGCCGCGCATGCGCGGTACGCTGCCGAACGGACTGATGCTGCCCTGCGGCGCGACGAGATTCAGCACGTCGCCCGGACCGACGCGCAGGCGCCCGGCCAGCTTCGATCCGACGAGGATGCCGTCCTCCTCGCCGAAGTTCGACAGGGCGCCGTTCAGAACGCCTTCGGCGATGATCTTGCGCTTGGCGAGATCCTCGGGACGCAGGCCGCGGACGAGCGCGCCCGAGGCCGATCCGCCGGCGGTGACCATGACCTGGCCCTCGACCGTCGGCGTCACCGAGACGACGCCGTCGATCTGGCGCACCTTGTCGGCCATCGCGTCGAAGCCGGTCATGCCGCCCACGGCGCTGTAGACGGAGACGTGGCCGTTGACGCCCAGCACCCGGGTCATGAGTTCGCCCCGGAAACCGTTCATCACCGACATGACGATGATCAGCGTCGCGACGCCGAGGGCGATGCCCAGAAGGGAGAACCACGCGATCAGCGAAATGAAGCCCTCGCGGCGGCGCGCCCGCAGATAGCGGAACGCGACCATGCGCTCGAAGGGGGAGAAGATCATGCGCCGCCCGCGATACGCGCCAGCGCGGCATCGAGCGGGATCTCGTCGCGCTCGCCGCTGCGGCGGTATTTCAGCTCGACGATACCCGCCTTCACGCCGCGCGGACCGATCGCGAGCTGCCAGGGTAGCCCGATCAGGTCCATGTCGGCGAACTTGACGCCTGCGCGCTCGTCGCGGTCGTCGTAGAGCACCTCGATGCCGGCTTCCTTCAGCTTCGTATAGGCGTCCTCGCAGGCCGCGTCGCAGGCCGCATCGCCGCTGCGCAGGTTGATCAGGCCGATGGCGAAAGGCGCGACGGCTTCGGGCCAGATGATGCCCTTGTCGTCGTGGTTCGCCTCGATCATCGCGCCGACGAGGCGCGACACGCCGATGCCGTAGGAGCCCATCTCGGCGGGCACCTGCCCGCCCTCGGGCGTCGTCAGCATGGCGCCCAGCGCCTTGGAGTATTGCGTCCCGAAGTGGAAGATGTGGCCGACCTCGATGCCGCGCGCCGTGACCAGTTCGTCCTCGTCGACGGGGCAGTTCGCGGCGTCGTGCTTCTCGTCGGTCGCCGCGTAGAGATCGGTGAAGGACGCGATGACGTCGTCCAGGTTCTGGTCGTAGCCGACGTCGTCGCGGCGCAGATCGAGCGTCAGCCACTGCCGGTGGCAGAAGACTTCGCTCTCGCCGGTGTCGGCCAGGATGATGAATTCGTGGCTGAGATCGCCGCCGATCGGACCGGTGTCGGCGGCCATGGGGATCGCGCGCAGGCCCATTCGGTCGAAGGTGCGGAGATACGACAGGAACATCTTATTGTAGGAATGCTTCGACGCCGCGTAGTCGATGTCGAAGGAATAAGCGTCCTTCATCAGGAACTCGCGGCCGCGCATCACGCCGAACCGGGGCCGAACCTCGTCGCGGAACTTCCATTGGATGTGATAGAGCATCAACGGCACCGACCGATAGCTCTTCACGTAGTAGCGGAAGATGTCGGTGACCACTTCCTCGTTCGTCGGACCATAGAGCATGTCGCGCTCGTGCCGGTCCTTGATGCGCAGCATTTCCTTGCCGTAGGCGTCGTACCGACCGCTCTCGCGCCACAGGTCGGCGGACTGGATGGTCGGCATCAGCATCTCGTGCACGCCCGCCCGATCCTGTTCCTCGCGGACGATCTGCTCGATCCGCTTCAGGACGCGGAAACCGAAGGGCAGCCAGGAGTAGATGCCGGCCGAAGCCTGCTTGATCATTCCCGCGCGCAGCATCAGCCGGTGCGAGACGATCTGCGCGTCGGCGGGCGTCTCTTTGAGCGTCGGCAGGAAGTAGCGGGACAGGCGCATTCGGCACTCGTGATGCGGGATGCCGCCGCAGGGCGCGGACGGCGCGCGACTTTAGGAAATCGCGGCGACCGGCGCAACGAAACCCACGCCGAAAAGCAAAAGGGGCCGCTCTCGCGAGCGACCCCTCCGCCGGACCATGAGATCCTACTTCTTGTACGTATCCTTCACGGAGACGCCGGCGGTGGCGTCGGCGTTGTAGGCCGGCTGCGTCTTGAGTTGGTCCTTGGTCATGGCGACCTGAAGACCGTCGCTGCTCATCGTCGCCTCGTCGTACGGCACGGTCACTTCCTTCTCGCCGATGCCGAGGAAACCGCCGACGCCGACGATCAGAACGGGGCGGCCGTCGACCATGACCACGTCGTTCACTTCGCCGATGTCGTCGCCGGCGCTGTTCTTCACGTCCTTGCCGATCAGGGAATGAAGCTCACCCTGGTCATAGGCCGTGTTCGCCATGGTCGAGGTGCCGGTCGAACCCGTCGCCGCGACACCCTCCTTGCCGCCACCCGTGGCGCTGCCCTGAACGGCCTTGGACCCGGTGCGATCCGGATTGGCGCCCGTCGTGGTCGTCATTCCAGTGCCGGACGACGTACCAGCCGACGAGCCCATCGGCTTCGCGTTCGGCTCGCTCGCCTGCATGCCGCCGCCCGTGGCGCTGCCTTCGACCGCAGCCGAACCGGTACGCGCCGCATCCGCCCCCGTCGCGGAGGTCTCGGCATCCTTGGCGCCGGTCTTCAGCTCGCCGCTGCTCATGTTCGACGTCGCCGCACCGCCGCCGGTGGCGCTGCCGCCGACCGCGGCGCTACCCGTACGCTCCGGGCTACTTCCGGTCGTGCTGGTCGTCACGTCGCTGGCGGCGAGCGCCGGACCTGCCATCAGCACTGCAGCGAAGCTGGCCGTGGTCATGAACTTGCGCATCGTTTAAACTCCTCTCGGACCCAGGTGGGTCGCCTTCGATTTCACGCTGCCGGGTCGTGGGATCGGCAGCTTGTGTCAGTAACAAGCTCCGCCTCGAACGGTTCCCCGCGCCACCGATCGTGAAGTGCCACGACGTCTACCCGCAGAAATGCTTGGAATTTCGCGGATCGCGAAGGTTGGCAGCATTGCCGCGATGGTTTAGCCTGACTGAAAAATTCCGTGTTTTTGGGGAAGCTGTACGTTGAATCCGGCCACGCCCTTCGTGGGCTCGCAGCCTTGAGCGCACTTCTCGACGTTCGGGACCTCACGGTCGACATCCCGCTCTCCGCAGGCGTGCTCCACCCTGTGCGCGGCATATCCTTCTCGATCGCGCGCGGCGAGACGCTCTGCATCGTCGGCGAGTCGGGATGCGGTAAATCCCTCACCTCGCTCGCCTTGATGGATCTGCTGCCGAGCCGGGCGAAGCGAACCGCGACGACCCTCTCGCTGGGCGGCCAAGATCTGCGCGGCCTCTCGCAGAATCGCATGTCCGAGTTGCGCGGCAACCGGATGGCGATGATCTTCCAGGAGCCGATGACCAGCCTGAACCCGGCCTACACGATCGGGAACCAGCTGGAAGAGGCGCTGCTCCGCCATCGCAAGGTGCCGCGCCGCGAGGCGCGCGAGCGCGCGGTCTACCTGCTGGAGAAGGTCGGCATCGCGAATGCCGGCGGACGGCTCGGTCAGTACCCGCACCAGCTTTCGGGCGGCCTGCGGCAGCGCGTCATGATCGCCATGGCCCTGATGTGCGGGCCGGAGCTGATCATCGCCGACGAGCCGACGACGGCGCTCGACGTGACGATCCAAGCGCAGATCCTGCTTCTGCTCGCCGAACTGCAGCGCGAGTTCGACATGGGCCTGCTGCTGATCACCCACGACCTGGGCGTTGTCGCGCGCGTGGCCGACCGGGTCGCCGTGATGTATGCCGGCCAGATCGTTGAGCAGGGCACGGCGAAGGAGGTTTTCGGGGCGCCGCTGCACCCCTACACGCGCGGCCTGATGAACTGCATACCGATCCCCGGCAAGACCGCCCGCGGCTCGCACCTGGGCTCGATCCCCGGCCTGGTCCCCAATCTGGTGGGCGACCTGCAAGGCTGCGCCTTCCGCGACCGCTGCCCCCACCGCCGCGACATCTGCGAGAACGACGTGGAGATGCGCACGCTGTCGGACGGGCGCGCATATCGCTGCGTGATGGAGCCGGAGGAATCGATGCGCGAAGGCGCCGCGGTGCTGGAGGCCGTGTCTTGAGCACCGTCCTCGAAACCCGCGACGTCCGCCGCACCTTCCGCATCGGCGCCGGCATGTTCCAGCCGAAGAAGACGCTCCACGCCGTCAACGGCGTGTCGATCAAGGTCGAGAAGGGCGAGGTTCTGGGGCTGGTCGGCGAGTCCGGCTGCGGCAAGTCGACCTTGGCGAAGATGCTGCTCGGGCTGCTGGAGCCGACCGGCGGCGACGTCCTCTTCGACGGCCGGCCGCTCTACGAGATGGACCGGCTCGCCCGTGCGCGCCGCGTGCAGCCGATCTTCCAGGACCCCTACTCGTCCCTCAATCCGCGCAAGCGGATCGACGACATCGTCACCCTGCCTCTGCGGGTCCACAAGGTCGGCGACCGCGCCGACTGGCGGCGCAAGGCGGAGGAGATGATGGACCTGGTCGGGCTCGCCCGGCGCTATCTCACCGCCTATCCGAGCCAGCTCTCGGGCGGCCAGCGCCAGCGCGTCGCTATCGCCCGCGCCCTGATCATGCGGCCCGAGATGGTCATCTGCGACGAGCCGACGTCGGCACTGGACGTCTCCGTGCAGTCGCAGATCCTGAACCTGCTGCTCGACCTGCGGAAGGAACTGGGGCTGACCTATGTGCTGATCAGCCACAATCTCGCGGTGGTCGAGCATCTCGCGACACGGGTCTCGGTCATGTATCTCGGCCGGATCGTCGAGGAGAAGGAAACCGACGACCTGTTCCGGGATCCGCAGCATCCCTACACCAGCGCGCTGCTCAAGTCGGTGCTGACGCCGGAACCCGGCCTGGGCGTGCCCGACACGCACATGGGTGCCACCTTCCCGAACCCGATCGCGCCGCCGCCGGGCTGCACCTTCCATCCGCGCTGCCCGGACGCGATGCCGCACTGCAGCCGCGTCGCACCCTGGCCGGTACCGAAGGCCAGCGGCTTCGCCGAGTGCCACCTCTACACCGACGCCGACGAAAACACCCCGACGGGCACCGGCGAGAAGCGCCGGGCCGAGATGGGAACCGCTGGAGCTGCCGCATGACCACGCCGACCGAGATGTGCGACATCAGTGCCGTGGAGTTGCGGCGGATGATCGGGACGAAGGAGATCTCGCCGGTCGAGCTCCTGGAATCCTGCATCGGGCGCATCGAGGCGGTGAACCCGGCGGTCAACGCCCTGGTCGCGATGGACCTGGACGCGGCGCGCCGCGCGGCCCGCGATGCCGAGAAGGCGGTGATGCGCGGCGACGAGCTGGGCGTGCTGCACGGCCTGCCGACCGGCGTGAAGGACCTGAACGACACGGCCGGCCTGCGCACCACCTACGGCTCGCCGATCTTCGCCGACCACGTGCCGGAGAAGGACGAGCGCATGGTCGCGGCCGTGCGCGCCGCCGGCGCGGTTATCGTGGCGAAGACCAACACGCCGGAATGGGGCGCCGGCGCCAACACGCGCAACCCGGTCTACGGGGCCACCGGCAACCCCTTCGATCCCAAGCGCATCTGCGGCGGCTCCTCCGGCGGCTCGGCGGTGGCGCTGTCGCTCGGCATGCTGCCGGTCTGCACCGGTTCCGACACCGGCGGATCGCTGCGCATCCCGGCCGCCTTCTGCGGCATCACCGGCTTCCGCCCCTCCCCCGGCACGGTGCCGTCCGACAAGCGCGGCTTCGGCTGGGCGCCGATCTCGGTCCAGGGGCCGATGGGCCGCACCGCGGCCGACGCATCGCTGATGATGGCCGCACAGGCCGGCTTCGACTCCTGCGATCCCTTTTCGACGCCGCTCGACGGCATGTCGTTCCGCACGCCGCAGCCCGTCGACCTGGGCCGCCTGCGGGTCGCCTATACCGAGGACCTGGGCTTCGCGCTCGTCGACAACGACATCCGGGCGGCCTTCCGCTCCAAGGTGCGGGCGTTCAAGGGCCTGTTCCGCGAGTGCGTCGAGGCGACCCCCGATCTGGGCGACGCCAACGACGTCTTCGAGGTGCTGCGCGCGGTCGGCTATCTCGCCCGCTACAAGGCCTGGTACGACGAGGATCCGGCGAAGCTCGGCGCCAACGTCCGGGCGAACTACGAGCAGGGTCTGAGCATGACCCTGTCCGACTTCTCCCGCGCCCATTCCGAGCAGACCAAGGCCTATCGCCGGGTCCAGGCCTTCTTCAAGGATTACGACCTGCTGCTCTGCCCGGTGACGCCGGTGACGCCGTTCCCCTGGACGCAGCTCTACATGACGCACATCAATGGCGAGAAGCTGCGCACCTATTTCCACTGGCTCGCCCTCACCTACGGCATCACGAACACCGGCCATCCGGCCTGCGCCGTGCCGTGCGGAGTCGACCATGAGAGCATGCCGTTCGGGCTGCAGGTGGTCGGGCCGCACAAGGGCGACGCCTTCACGCTGGGTGCCGCCCACGCGCTCGAGCAGGCGTTCGCGGCCAAGCCGGAACTGGCGCGCCCGATTCCCGACCTGTCGAAGCTGAACGGCGTCGTGAACGACTTCCGGGTGTAGACGGGGGCGGCTTCGGCCGTCCCTTAACCGGTTCTTGACCATCGCGTCCCAGATTGACGGGACGGCGTCGCGGACGCCGCCTTTCAGGCCGGGCCATGTCAGCGATCGAGGCGTCTCGGGACGTTCGGGTCGATTTCCTGCGGGGAATCGCCCTGCTGGTGATCTTCGTCGACCATATCGACGGCAACATCCTCGCGCGCGTGACCTACCGCCTGTCCGGCTTCGCCGATGCGGCGGAATGGTTCGTCCTGCTATCGGGCTACGTGGTCGGAATCGCCTACGGCCGCGCGATAGAGCGCAACGGGGCGTTCCGCACCCAGGCCAAGGCCTGCTATCGCGCTGGTGAACTCTATGTCGCCCACATTGCGACACTCGCAATTGCGCTCTCCCTGTTTCATCGCCTGCACACCGACGCGTTCCCCCTGACGCTCGGCTCGCTCGACTACACCTATCTGGCCGACAACGGTCTCACGGCGCTGTGGGAGGTCCTGACGCTGCGGCACCTGCCGACGATGTTCGACATCCTGCCCGCCTACATGCTCTTCATCCTGGCGGCACCGGCCTATCTCGTCGCGTTGCGCCGATTCGGCTGGCAGGGTCCGCTGGCCGCGAGCGCCGCGATCTATGCGATCCCGCTGATCGTCCCCGGTGCCAACCTGCCGAACCTGCCGGACGGGCACTGGTACCTGAACCCCCTGTCCTGGCAGTTCCTGTTCTTCATCGGCGTCTCGGCCGGCGCCTGCGGCTGGCTGCGCAGGGACCTCAACACGCGACCGCAGCGGCTGATGCGTGCCGCCCTGGCCGTCTTCGGGACCGGGTTCGTCGTGAAGGCCGTGGTCGTGCAGACGACCCACGACGCCAGCCTCGTCCCGTGGGTCGGCAAGGTGGCGCTGGAGCCCATCCTGCTCCTCCACTTCCTCAGCCTCGTCTACCTGGTGCTCTGGCTTCTGCCGCGTCGCGCCCCGGTTCTCGCAACGGCCTGGGTCGGGCCGCTCGTGACCTGCGGGCGGCACCCGCTGCCGGTCTTCTGCGGCGGGCTCGTCCTGTCGGTGGCCGGATCGGTGCTGGTCGCGGACTATCCCGGCGTGGGGAGCCAACTCGCCGTCAGCGTCACCGGCTGCGCGGCCCTATTGGCCCTTGGCCGGTTCATCGACCTCGCCACGGATACCGTCGGCCGCGGCGCTCCCGCAGTCGCCGCGCCCGCCGCGGTCAGGGACGGTCCTGCGGCACCGGCCGGCGAGCAGGCGCAGGAGGGGCAACGCGCCGCCTGATCCGGATGCCGCCCATCGCCCAGGGCGCCTACCAGCCCTTCTCGACGATCTGCCAGCCGACCTCGGCCAGTTCGCGCGCCTTCTTGCCTCGCTCGATCGCCTGCGGCGAACTGGCGTTGCCGTCGAGGCCGCGCCTGTAAACGCCCTGGGCGATTGCGCCCAGCCGGAAGAGGGACAGCACGACGTAGAACGGCCAGTTGTCGATCCCGTTGCGGCCCGTCCGCTCGCAGTAGGCGGCGACATAGGCCTCTTCGCTGGGGATGCCCGACGACGCCGGCATGTCACCCAGGAAGCCGCGATGCGAATCCGGCACGTGCCAGGGCAGGCAATTGTAGGCGATGTCCGAGAGCGGATGGCCGAGCGTGCCGAGTTCCCAATCGACCACCGCGAGCACGCGCGGCTCGGTCGGGTGGTAGATCATGTTCTCCAGCCGGAAGTCGCCGTGCACGATCGTCGTCTCGTCGGCGTCCGGCATGTTCTCCGGCAGCCAGCGGATGAGGTTCTCCATCGCCGGAACCTCTTCCGTCTTGCTGGCCTCGTACTGCTTGGACCAGCGCGACACCTGCCGCTGGCAGTAGCCGCCTTCGCGCCCGAAGCCCTCCAAGCCGATCGTCTTGTAATCGACCCTGTGCAGCGCGGCGATGGCCGCGTTCATCGCATCGTAGATCGCCCCGCGCTCCGACGGCGCCATGTCGGGCAGCATGAAATTGCGGAAGACGCGCCCCCGCACATGCTCCATGACATAGAAGGCCTGACCGATGACGCTCTCGTCCTCGCACAGCACGTAAGGCCGCGCGACCGGCACGTCGGTTCCATAGAGCGCCGAGATCACCTTGAACTCGCGGTCCACCGCATGCGCCGACGGCAGCAGCTTGCCCGGCGGCTTCTTGCGCATCACGAAGGTCTGGCCCTTCGCGTCGGTTATCATGAAGGTCGGATTCGACATGCCGCCGATGAACTGCGACAGCGTGATCGGCGTCTTCAGGTCGGGAATATGCTCAAGGAGAAAGCGTTCGAGCGCCGCTTCGTCGAAGCGGTGCTGCGGCATCACGGGCTCGGCGTCCGTGGTCGAGGTTACAGCGATCTGCGCGGTCATTCTCTTCGCTCCGTCGTTGCCGCCATCCTTGCCGCCGAGGCGGCGGGGTGCAAGGCCCTGCCGGACGGCAGCAGACGAGTGTCGAGGATGGCGCGCGCGGTCGGTTCCGCGGTCAGTCCGACGTCGAGAGGGCGTGGGCGATCGCCGTCTTCAGGGTGTCGGGCTCGAACGGCTTGGTGATGACGAAGGCGGGCTCGAGCGTCCTGCCGGTGAGAAGCCGCTCCGGGAAGCCCGTGACGAAGATGACCGGCATCTTGGCCGTCTTGAGGATCTCCTGGACCGTCTTGATGCCGTCGTCGCCGTCGGCGAGTTGGATGTCGGCCAGGATCAGGTCGGGCGAGGTCTGCTCGACCAGGGCGATGGCCTCGCTTTGGCGCGCCGCCGTGCCGGTCACGTTGTGACCCATCTCGCGCACGATCTCGGCGTTGTTGAGCGCGATGATCGCGTCATCCTCGATGATGAGGATGTTCGCCGTCGTCCGCTGCGACAGGTCGGCCCGCGCCTTGCGCATCAGCGCCTCGACCTCCGACACGTTCGTGCCGAGGATGACCCCGGCTTCGGACGGCAGGAAGCCCTCGACCGACACCAGCAGGAGCGCCTGCCGCTCGCGCGACGGCAGGGAGGCGAGGCTGCGCTTCACCCGGCTGTCCAGGTCGACCGTCGCGTCCTCGGGGGCCACGGAATCCACAGCCGACCAAACGGCGTGAAAACGCGCGAACAACTCGACCCGGACATCCTTCGCATCCTGGATGCTCTCCGGCTCCTCGACGATCGCCTCGAGACAGGCGCGGACATACTCGTCCCCTCGCTCCTGCGAGCCGGTCAGCATGCGGGCGTAGCGGCGCAGGTAGGGCAGGTTGACGAGGATCTTGTCCTGAATGTCAGCCATGTCTGTTCAATTTCCTTGCGAGATGACTTCGAGGCTAACCTGTAAGGGCCCCGCAGGCCATGCAAAACGACCGCACGAACCGGGGGCACGCATCGGTTCAGATAGCGATAGACGCGCACCGGAGCCAGCCCCGTCGGGAAAGGCTTTGCCCGATTCGTCGGCCGCTCGCCACACGATGGCGAGCGAGAGCATAAACGTCCCACCGCACCGCCGGTTCGCCCTAACCGACGTGGCTGCGGAAGAAGGCGAGCGTGCGCTCGCGCGCGACCTTCGCATTCTCCGGACTGAAGTCTGCGCGCTGGTCGCAGTTGAAGCCGTGACCCGCCGCATAGACGTGGACGGTCACCTCGGGATGCGCCGCGCGCACCGCCTCGACGTCCGTCATCGGGATGCTCTTGTCGGTCTCGCCGAAGTGCAGCATCACCGGACACCGCGGGTTCTCGTCCTTGTAGCCGGCGATCTGGCCGCCGTAGTAGCCAACGGCGGCGGCGACGCCCTCGATCCGCGTGGCCGCAAGCCATGCCAGCGATCCACCCCAGCAATAGCCGACCGCGCCCACCTTGCCGTGCGGCATCAGGGCAGCGACGGTCGCGGCCATGTCCATCACGGCCGATTCCCACGGCACCTTGGCGCGCGTATCGCGGCCCTTGGCGATGTCGTCCGGCTGATAGCCGACCTCGAAGCCCTTTTCGGCCCGGTCGAACAGCGCCGGTGCCAGGACGAAATAGCCGTCCTGCGCGTAGCCGTCGGCGACGCTGCGCATGTGGCTATTGACGCCGAAGATCTCCTGGATGACCAGGAGCGCCCCGCGGGGCGTGCCGGACGGCTTCGCCTGATAGACGTCGAACCGGTGGCCGTCCTGCGCCGTCAGCTGAATGGTGTCGCCCATGGTCTTCCTCCCTCTGCGGTCGCGGGATTGTAGCCGCCAACGGCCCGCGCCGCAAAAGGCAGCAGCGACGGGTATCCGCACGGGCTCGCAGGCGGCGCCGCCTGCCGATATAAGGAAAGGAATGACCGGACACATCGGGAGGCGAAGATGGGCGAAACAGAGGATGCGGCACTGCCGCTGAAGGGCATCCGGGTGATCGAGGTGGGCCAGGCGCTGGCGGGCCCCCTCGCCGGCTCGATCCTCGCCGACATGGGCGCCGAGGTGATCAAGGTCGAGAAGCCGGACGGCGGCGACGACGGTCGCAGCTGGGGGCCTCCCTTCGCCGAGGACGGCGCCTCGCTGTTCTTCCACGCCTTCAACCGCAACAAGAAGTCCGTCACGCTGGACGTGAAGGATGCCGGCGACGTGGCACGGCTGAAGGCGCTCGCCGCCGAATCGGACATCCTGATCCAGAATCTGCGGCCCGGGATCGTCGACGAACTCGGCATCGGCCCGGAGGCGATGACCGCGGTCAATCCGCGCCTCATCTACTGCTCGATCTGGGCATTCGGCTACAAGGGTCCGATGCGGCTGAAGCCGGGATACGACCCTCTGCTGCAGGCCTTCGGCGCCGTGATGACCCTCACCGGCCGCCCGAGCGATCCGCCGACCTTCCAGGCGCCGGCGATCAACGACAAGGCGACGGGCATGTGGTGCGTGATCGGCGCCCTGGCAGCGCTGCAGCAGCGCCATGCCACCGGCAAGGGCTGCGTCGTCGACACTTCCCTCTTCGAGACCGCCGTGAGCTGGGTGGAGAGCCAGGTCAACAACTACCTGGAGACGGGTAAGACGCCGGTTCGGCACGGTGCGGCGAGCGCGGTGCTGGCGCCCTACCAGGCGTTCGAAACGGCCGATCGCCCGATCTGCATCGCCGCCGGCAACGACCGCATTTTCGTGCGTATGGCGAAGGAGATGGGCCATCCCGAGTGGCCGCAGGATCCGCGCTTCGAGAACGGCCCGAAGCGGGCGGGCAACCGCGACGCCATCGTGGCCGCGGTCCAGGAGGTGCTGCTGACCGCCGGCCGCGACGAGTGGATCGCCCGGCTGGAGAAGGTCGGTGTGCCGGTCGCCCCGATCAACGACGTCGCGGAACTCGCCAAAGCCGAGCAAACCCGGGTCATGGGCATGATCCAGAAGGAGCCGGAAACCGGTCGCTCGATCGTCGGCCTGCCGATCTCGTTCGGGCAGCGGCGCCCGGAGATCCGCACCCGCTCGCCGAAGCTGGGCGAGCACAATGAGAGCGTCCTGCAGCGCGCCAAGCCGGACGCCGCGGAGTAGCAGCGGCCTCCAGCGAAGGAACAATCAGCTACCGTCGGGGTTTGCACAGGCGGAACGGCAACCCCGCCGTACGCAGAGACGAGTGGCTGAAGATGCTTAAAGCGCTGATGTGGTTGGTGATTATCGTGTTCGTGATCGGCTTGCTGGTGATCTTCGGCCTGCTCGACCTGATCTTCTGAGGCTTGCGCGTCCGGCGGCGCCGAAGCGGCGCCCCGGTCAGCCGGCCCGGCGCATGATCTTCTTGGTCTCCGCCCGCGCGAGTTCGTCGACGCGCTCGTTCTCGGCGTGGCCGGCGTGGCCCTTGACCCACACCCATTCCAGTTCGTGCCCGGTCACGGCGGCATCGAGGCGCCGCCAGAGGTCTTCGTTCTTGACCGGTTGCTTGGCGGCCGTCCGCCAGCCATTGCGCTTCCAGTTGGCGATCCACTGCATGATCCCGTCGCGCAGGTAGCGGCTGTCGGTGTGCAGCCGCACCTTGCACGGGCGCTTCAGGGCTTCGAGCGCCGCGATCGCCGCCATCAGTTCCATGCGGTTGTTGGTCGTCATGGCCTCGCCGCCGGCGAGTTCGCGCTCCGTGCCGCCGTGGCGCAGGATCGCGCCCCAGCCGCCGGGGCCCGGATTGCCGCTGCAGGCGCCATCCGTGTAGATGTCGACGGTTCCCGTCACAGTCCGTAGTCCCCCGGTCCGGTAACGCTGCGGTGGAACCGCAGCTTGTGCAGGTATTCGACGGGATCCTTGGGCGTGACGAAGGCGCCTTCCTGGCGGTTCAGCCAGTCGAAGAGCCGGGTCAGCAGGAAGCGCAGCGCACTGCCGCGCGCCAGGATCGGCAGGGCCGCCAGTTCGTCCTCCCCCAACGGCCGGACGCGCCCGTAATTCGACAGGAGGAGCCGCGCCTTGGTCGCGTTGAAGCTGCTGTCGCGCTCAAAGCACCAAGCGTTCAGGCACACCGCGATGTCGTACGCCAGGAAATCCTCGCAGGCGAAGTAGAAGTCGATCAGTCCCGACAGGTGGCCGTCGATGAAGAACACGTTGTCCGGAAACAGATCGGCGTGGATGACGCCGGTCGGCAGATCGCGTGGCCATACGGCGGCCAGATCGTCCAGCTCCCGGCGGATTTCGTCCGCGAGGCCTGGCCGTACCGTGTCGGCGCGATCGCGCGCCGCCTCGAACAGGCGCTGCCAGCCGTCGAGCGACAGGTCGTTAGCCCGCCTCACCCCGAAGCCCCGGCTCGCCAGATGCATCCGCGCGAGGCCGGCGCCCAGTTCGGCGCAATGGCCCGGCTGGATCCGCCGCGGCCACAGGCCGCGCAGGAAGCTGACCAGCGCCGCCGGCCGTCCGCAGAGGTGGCGCAGCGCCACGCCGTCGCGCCCGTGGATCGGTGTCGGACACGGCACCCCGGCGGCGGCGAGATGGTCGAGCAGCCCCAGGAAGAACGGCAGATCGGCCGGTGCGACACGCTTCTCGTAGAGCGTCAGGATGAAGGTGTCGCGGTCCGTTTCCAGCAGGTAGTTGCTGTTCTCGACACCCTCGGCGATGCCCTTGCAGGCGACGACGCTGCCGATGTCGTATTCGGCGACGAAGGCCTGGAGGTCTTCGTCGGAAACTTCGGTGTAGACGGCCACGGCTGCGTCAGGCGACCAGGACGCGGGGCAGCTTGAACTCCACGCTCTCGCGCGTGACGACGACGTCGCGCAGTTCGACCGTGAAGTGCGCGCGGCAGGCCGCGATGACTTCCTCGACCAGGGTCTCGGGCGCGGAGGCCCCGGCCGTCAGCCCCATGGTGCGGACGCCTTCCAGTGCCTTCCAGTCGATGTCGACGGCGCGCTGCACGAGCACGGCACGCGTGCAGCCCGCGTTCTTCGCGACTTCGACCAGCCGATTGGAATTGGACGAGTTGGGGGCGCCGATCACCAGAAGGGCATCGGCTTCCGGGGCAATCGCCTTCACCGCCTGCTGGCGGTTGGTCGTCGCGTAGCAGATGTCCTCCTGCTTCGGCGACTGGAGTTCGGGGAAACGGCGGCGCAGCACGGCGATGATCTCGGCGGTGTCGTCGACCGACAGCGTCGTCTGCGTGATCAGGGCGACCGCATCCGGATCAGCCACCTCGACCTGCTCGGCATCGGCGACTGTTTCGATCAGCGTGATGCTGCCGTCGGGCACCTGCCCCATCGTGCCGACCACCTCGGGGTGGCCGGCATGGCCGATCAGCAGCATGTGCCTGCCCGTCCGCTCGTGCCGCTCGGCCTCGCGGTGCACCTTGCTGACCAGCGGGCAGGTCGCGTCGACGAAGAACAGCTTGCGGCGGGACGCCTCCGCCGGCACGGACTTCGGCACGCCGTGCGCAGAGAAGACCACCGGTACGTCGTCCGGCACGTCGTCCAGCTCGTCGACGAAGATGGCGCCCTTGGCCTCGAGCTGGCTGACGACGTAGCGGTTGTGCACGATCTCGTGGCGCACGTAGACCGGTGCGCCGTAACGCTCCAGGGCACGCTCGACGATCTGAATCGCGCGGTCGACACCGGCGCAAAATCCGCGCGGTGCGGCGAGCAGGATGGTCAGTGGCGGCAGTGTCATGCGGTCCGATCGCTGTCGCGCCCGGCGACGGGCGCTTGTGCGCCGGGCGACGGTTCCGTAGCTTCCTCGCCGAATCCGGCCGAGAACGCCCCAGAACGTAGTATAGCCGCCGACCGAAGGAAAGGCGGCGGATGCCGCTCTGGGAAGCGGATGGCGACGCCACCATATGGTCCGAGGGCCGCAAGGCCATCCCTTTTGCGACGGGACGCACCCCTGCCTGTGAAACACATCGTCCGCACGACGCCGCTCCGCGCCCTCGCCGCCGGCGCCGCCCTGCTCGCCCTCGCCGGCTGCAGCTCGACCAAGGAGACCGAGGCGGCCGCGGCCTGCCCCGACGTGAGATTGCCGAACGACGCCGCCGAGCTGACACGCTTCAGGCCGGGCGGCGCGGCCGATCTGACCGATGTCGCGTTCCAGGCCCGCATCACGGGCACCAACCTCACCTGTTCCAAGGGCGCCGACCGCGACACGATCGTCGACCTCGCCATCGGCTTCGAGGGTGCACGCGGACCCGCGGCGACCCAGGCGACGGCGCCCGTCGCCTATTTCGTCGGGGTGGTCGGACCGGACGGGCAGATCCTGAATCGCGAGAGCTTCAGCGTCGAACTGCAGCTGCCCGACCGCCAGTCGCTGGATGCGAAGATCGACGAGATCCGCGTCACGATCCCGGTGGCCGAGGGCCGGTCGGCCGCCGACTACACGCTGTTCGCCGGCATCCAGCTGACGGCCGACGAACTGAAGTACAACCGCGACGTCCGTTGATCGATTCAGGACAGCGGCGCGCCTCGGGCGCCGCCTGCCGGAGCATCCGGAAGGCGGCCCCCGCCGGGCGTCGTTACTTCACCAGCGCCTTCAGGCCCGACGACAGCGGAATGCGGCCCTCGCCCGTATAGGCCTCGTGGTTCGCGTCGATGGCGTCGAGCTTGTAGAGATAGTTGATCATCAGCCCGGCCGACTGGGCGATGCCCTTCTTCGACACGTCGCCGAGCCAATCGAGCCGCTCCATCCGGGCACCGTTGCTCAGATGGAAATGGGCCACCGGATCGGCTGCGCGGCTGCCGCCGCGCTTCTCCTTGGCGAGATAGATGGCGCACTGGCGCAGCAGGGGCTGCTTGGCAGCCGCTGCGAGTGCCGCGTCGGCGTGCCAGCCGGGCGTCGCGAGCAGGGCCGCCAGCCGGGAGCCCTCGCCTTCCGGAAGCTGCTTGAGGTCGCCGAGCGCCTTGCGCTCCGCCTCGGTCAGCACCTCGTCGCCATTCTCGGCCAGTCGGGTGTCGAGCCAGCGCCGGAACCCGGGGATCGGCGACAGGGTCGCAAAAGTCTTCAGGTTCTTGAACTCGCCCGACAAGTCGTCGACGACCCGCTTGATCAGGAAGTTGCCGAAGCTGATTCCGGCCAGGCCCTGCTGCGCGTTCGAGATCGAATAGAAGATCGCCGTGTCCGCGGCGTCCGGGTCGGCGACCGGCGAATCCTCGTCGAGCAGGTCGTGGATGTTGTCGGCCATGCCCGTTACGAGCGCCACCTCGACGAAGATCAGCGGCTCGTCCGGCATGCGCGGGTGGAAGAAGGCGTAGCATCGCCGGTCCGAATCGAGCCGGTTCTTCAGGTCGGTCCAGCCGCGGATCTCGTGCACCGCCTCGTAGGCGATGAGCTTTTCCAGCAGCAGCGCCGGAGAGCGCCACGTGATGCGGCGCAGTTCGAGGAATCCCACGTCGAACCAGTTGGCCAGGACGCGCTTGAGGTCCGCCTCCAGCCCGCGCAGCGACGGCTCGTCGCGGGACATGCGCAGCAGTTCGGCGCGCATGTCGACCATGAACTTCACACCGTCCGGCAGCGCGTTGAACTGGGTGAGAAGTCGAACGCGCGGGGCCTCCAGCGCCTCACGCAGACGGTGCTCCGCCTTGCGGCGGTCGGCCGGGTCGGTCGCAGTCGTCAGGGCGGCCGCGGCGGCATCGACCGCGTCGCGATCGACGTCGAATTCCTCGGCGAGCATCTTGAGGAAGCGCAGGCGCCCCGCCTCTTCCAGGGAGAGGTAGGCACGGCCGAGGGCGGTCGCGCGGGCGCGCGCCGTCACCTCGCCGCCCCGCCCTTCCAGGCAGGCGCGCATGTGCTCGCGGACGGCCGCGACGTCGGAATCGGGAAGGTCCGGGCGCGTCTCGATCGGCTCGATGCCGCGGCGTCCGGGTGCGATGTCGCGGAGGGCCTGCCGAAGCGAGGCCCAGGTGCGATCGAGGATTGTCGTGTTCGCGATCTGGCTCATGGTGCCGCCATGATCGGCGGGCGCCACGCCCACTGGCAAGTCCTTCGCGTCGACAGCGACGATGCTACGCAGCCACATGGTGAGATCCTGTCAGATCTGCGTGAATGTATGATGACGTCGTGCCTCCTGTCGGCCCGGCAATCGATCGCGGGCGGTCAGTTGCGCGTCGCCGTTCCCGACAGGAGGCGGGGCCCCTCAAGCGGGATCTCGCGGATCACCGCTCCGCGTGCGCCGAGCTTCGGAGTCACTTCGCCGCCGACCGTGACCTCAAGCCCGCCGGCATTGCCCGTGGTCAGCCGAAGTCCGGGTCGCTGCGGCACCTCGTAACTGTCCCCCGCCTTCATCAGCTTGGCGTGAACGACCTCGCCGCTATCCGACCGGACCTCGATCCAGCTGGCTTCGGCCGCCTTGAGCACCACGGGGCCGGTCGCAATGCTCGGCATCTGCGCCCACGCCACGCCAGGGCTGGCGCTTTCGGGAGGCAGGGCCGGATTGGGACTGCGCATCACCGGTGTCCAGGACGTGCCGTCGGCAGGTCGTCCGGCGCGCAGCAACGGGTCGCTCCCTGTCATGATGGACGAAGTCGCCTGCGCCACCTGGGTTCCACGCGGCTCGATGGTGACCGCCGGCATCGACGCATACGGGTCCGTTGGCTGCTGCACCGACGCATAGCGGGCGTTGCCGTCGGCCGGCGCCGCGCGAACGGGCAGCGGCTGGTTCGGATCAGGCCGGGCCCGCGGAATCGGCAGACCGGAGGGAGCCGGCGCTGTCGTCGCCACAGTTTCCGACGCAGTGCCGGGCAAAGGGCTCTGGTTGAGCGGAACGGGACTCCAGACGCCGCGCTGCTGGACCGCGGGGCCGGATACCGACGCCATCGGCCGAACGGCCGGCGGATCGGACGGCGGCAGGAACTCGTTGCGCCCGCCGAGACCCGGCGCCAGGTCGAACACCCTACGATCGGGCGAGGGTTGCGACGAAGTCTGGGCAATCTCGATCGGCGCGGCGGGAACGCCCCCGTCATGCGCCCAATGCTGCGCCGTCTGCATGTACCAGACGACGTAGACCGCCAGCGCCGCACAGACGCTGACGGCGACGAGGGCGCCGCCCGGTACGCGCCGTTCCGCCGCCGGCTCCGGAAATACCAGGACGGGTCGCGCTTCCAGTTCGCGCGCTTCGAGCTTGAAGCGCTCTACGGCATCGCGCGGGTCGATGCCGAGATATTCCGCATAGGACCGCACGAAGCCGATGGCGTAGATACGCGCCGGCAGTGCCTTGTGCCGGGAGATCTCGATCGACTCGATGTGGCGGGGCGGAATCCGGATGGCGGCCGCGACGTCGTCGAGATCGAGCCCGATGGCCTCCCGCCGACGGCGCAGTTCGGGCCCGATGCGCATGGACGTGACGCCAGCCGCATTCGCGGTGGGGGGATTTTCCACCCACAGCCTAAGTCTGTGTGCCCTCGGCTTCGACATCCCGACTCATTGCTGGAGGACGTGGTTCAGCGACTGCTGGCCGGCGCCCGCGGTATTAGGATAGCATCGCCGAACACTCGGCCCGTGTTTTTACCCGCGACTCTATGAAGGTTCAACGAATCAAACCTGTCTCCAAGCAATGATCAGACCGAGACGGCATGATCGTTGGCATAGGCGCGGATTTTGTCCCTGACCGAGTGATCTGGCAAGGCCAGCAGAGTGTGCATGTAGGTCGCCAGGGGCCTCAAGCGAAGGCTCCGTATCATCAGTTTGATCGCGCCCACCGCAGGCGGCGGCATCGAGAGCGACCGGAAACCGAGGCCGACGAGCGCCATCGCCTCCAGCGGCGTCCCCGCCATCTCGCCGCAGAAGGTTACGGGGGTCCGGCCTTCGTCGCATCCCGCGACGATGAAACGCAGGAACGACAGGACGGCTGGCGAAAGCACGTCGTAGCGGTTCGACAACCGCGGGTTCTGCCGGTCGGCGGCGAGCAGGAACTGGACGAGGTCGTTGCTGCCGACCGACAGGAAATCGACCCGCCGGCAGAGCGCCGGCAACTGCCAGGCGAGCGACGGCACCTCGATCATCGCGCCCATCATCACCCGCGTCGGCATCGGCCCACCGAGACGCTGCTCGCGCCGGCTTTCGACGTCGAATATCGCCCGGGCCCGCTCCAGCTCCGCCACCTCGGTCACCATCGGAAACAGGACGCGCAGTTCGCGGCCGGCCGAGGCACGAATCAGTGCGCGCAGCTGCTGATGCAGCAGGAACGGACGATCGAGCGACAGGCGAAGTGCGCGCCAGCCGAGTGCCGGATTGGCGTCGCGCCCGGCGCGCCAGTAGGGCAGCAGCTTGTCGCCGCCGATGTCCAGCGTGCGGAACACGACCGGCTTGTCGCCCGCCAGCTCCAGGATGCGCCGGTAGAGCTCGGTCTGGTCGGTCACGTCGGGGAAGCGGTCGCGCACCATGAACGGCACTTCGGTGCGATAGAGGCCGATTCCGGCCGCGCCGCTGGTGGCGACGTGCTCCGCGTCGATCTGCAGGCCGGCGTTGATGTGCAGCGCCACCTCGATCCCGTCGAGGCTGATGGCAGGCTCGTCGCGGATGGCGGCGTAGCGCGCCTTCTGCATCTCGCGCAGGCGGACGCTCTCGACGAAGACCGCCTGCACGTCCTCGCCCGGCCGGATCAGGACCTGGCCGTTGTTGCCGTCGACGATGACCGGGTCGCCGGGCTGCACCGCACCCAGCGCGTCTTCGACCGCCCCGATCATCGGGATGTCGAGGGCGCGGGCGACCACCGCGACGTGCGCGGTCGGCGTGCCCTCCTCCAGCACGACCGCCGCGATCCGCTCGCGTGGATAGTCCAGGAACTCCGCGGGTCCCATCGAGCGGGCGAAGAGGATCGCGCCGTGCGGCAGCTCCGCCGGCGGAGTGCCGTTCGGATCGCCGGCGGCGAGATGCTGAAGCAGGCGGTTGCTGAGGTCGTCGAGGTCGTGCAGCCGTTCGCGGATATAGGGATCGCGGATCTGCCGCATGCGCGCGCGCATGTCGTCCTGGACGCGGCGGACCGAGGCCTCCGCCGTCAGGCCGTTGTGCATCGCCTCGCGGATGCGCTCGAGCCAGCCGCGGTCCTGGGCGATCATCAGGTAGGAGTCGAGGACGTCGCGATGCTCGCCGGTCGCAGCCAGATCGGGGGCCGCGAACATGCTGTCGAGGCTGCTGTACATCTCCCGCAGCGCCGCCTCGAGGCGGATCTCCTCCTCGGCGGGGTTCTCGGCGACCATGCGACGGATCGAGATCCGCGGCTCGTGCAGGAATGCCGTGCCGAGCGCCACGCCGCCGCCGAGGATCGTGCCGGTCAGACGCACCGGGCGTGCCGTCGCCTCGGCGATCGCCGCCGTCTCCTGCCAGCGCGGCAGGTCGCCCGACGCGGCGACCTCGGCGAGGACCATCGCCACGGTCTGCAGGGCCTCGACTTCGTCCTCGGTATAGTTGCGCCGGCTGCGGTTCTGGACCGCGAGAACGCCGAGCAGCCGCCCGCCACGCAGGATCGGCACGCCCATCAGGGAATGATAGATCTCCTCGCCCGTCTCCGGCCGATAGGCGAACTGCGGGTGCGACTGGGCATCGGCCAGTGCCAGCGGCTGTGCCTGCTCGCCGATCAGGCCGATCAGCCCCTCGCCCAGCGCCAGCCGCGTGACGTGCACGGCTTCGGGCTTCAGACCCTGGGTGGCATAGAGGACGAGCATCCTGCCGCTGCGGCGCAGATAGACCGAGCAGACCTCGGCGACCATCTCCGCGGCGATCACCCTGACGACCTTGTCGAGCCGGTCCTGGGACGGGCCGCCGTCGGCCATCACGTCGCGCACGCGCCGGAGGAGCCGTCGCGAGGCCTCCCAGCTTTCGTGCACGGCGGACATCAGCCGTCGTCCATGTCGCGGGCCCGCGCCGCCAGGACCGCCGCGGCCTGATCCGCCAGTTCCTCCAGGATCTCCGCCACGGTCTGCTCGCACCGCACCATGCCGACGCTCTGACCGGCCATCAGCGACCCGCGCTCGACGTCGCCGTCGATCACCGCCCGCCGCAGGGCGCCCGCCCAGTAGTGCTCGATCTCCAGCTGAGCCGCCCGCTGGTCCATCTCTCCGGCCCGGAAGCGGCCGATGACGTCGTGCTGGAACTCGGTGAAGAGACGCGTGCCCTCGTTGTTCAGGGCGCGCACCGGAATGACCGGGAAGCGCGGATCGACCTGGACGGTCGTCACGGCGTCGCGCGCCTCGGCCCTGATGAAGGCCTGCTTGAAACGGGGGTGCGCGATCGACTCGCGGGCGCAGACGAATCGGGTGCCGAGCTGGCAGCCGGAGGCTCCCATCTCCAGGAACGCCACCATCGCTTCGCCGCGGCCGATCCCGCCGGCGACGAAGACCGGGATCTCGCGGATGACGGGCAGGATTTCCTGGGCGAGCACCGCGGTCGAGACCGGGCCGATATGGCCGCCCGCCTCCGCCCCTTCGATGACCAGCGCATCGGCGCCGTCGCGCATCAGCTTGCGCGCCAGGACCAGGGCCGGCGCGAAGCAGACCAGCTTCGCACCGTGGCCCTTGACCTGACGCATGGCGTTGCGCGGCGGCACGCCGCCCGCCAGCACCACATGGGTGACGCCCAGCTCGCCGCAGACGTCGATCAGCTCCAGGAGCTGCGGGTGCATGGTGATCAGGTTGACGCCGAAGGGCCGATCGGTCAGCGCCTGCGTTCCCTGAATCTCCAGCCGCAGGCGCGCAGGGTCCATCGAGCCGCAGGCGATCACCCCGAAACCGCCGGCATTGGAGATCGCCGCGACGAGGTTGCGCTCCGACACCCAGGTCATGCCGCCGCCCATCACGGCATAGCGCGACCCCAGGAACGCACAACCTCGCTTTTCCAGCTTCTCGAGTTTCGCCCGCCCGTTCACGGCCGCCATCAGGACAGAACCATCATGCTGCATCCAGACCGTAGGCGGTGTGCAGGGTGCGCAGGGCCAACTCGATATACTCCTCGGCGATCAGCACGCTGATCTTGATCTCCGACGTCGAGATCACCTGGATGTTGATGCCGCGCTCGGCGAGTGCCTCGAACATCCGGTTGGCGATGCCGGCGTGGCTGCGCATGCCGACGCCGATCACCGAAATCTTCACGACGTTCGGGTCGGGCAGTATGCGGTCGAACTTCAGTTCCTCGCGCTTCTGCTCCAGCAGTGCCACCGTCTTGTCCAGGTCCGCCTTCGTCACCGTGAAGGTGATGTCGGTCGCGGCACCGTCGGGCGAGACGTTCTGCACGATCATGTCGACGTTGATCTCGGCCGCCGCGAGCGGGCCGAAGATCGCCGAAGCGACGCCCGGCCGGTCCGCGACGCGCGTCAGCGTCACCTTCGCTTCGTCGCGGCTGTAGGCGATGCCGCTGACCAGTTCCTGTTCCACGATTTCGTCCTCGTCTACGACCAGTGTGCCGGGTCGGTCGTCGAAACTCGACAATACCTGAACGCGCACGCGATGCTTCATCGCCATCGCGACCGACCGGGTCTGCAGGACCTTGGCCCCCTGGGAGGCCATCTCCAGCATTTCCTCGTACGTCACCTTGTCGAGCTTGCGCGCCTTGGTGACGATGCGCGGATCGCAGGTATAGACCCCGTCCACGTCGGTATAGATGTCGCAGCGTTCCGCCCCCAGCGCCGCGGCCAGCGCCACGGCGCTGGTATCCGAGCCGCCGCGGCCGAGCGTGGTGATCCGCCCGTCCGGCGCCACGCCCTGGAATCCGGCGACGACGCAGACCTGCCCGTCGTCGAGGCGCTTCAGCATGTCCTCGGTCTCGATCGCCTCGATCCGCGCACGGCCGTGCATGCCGTCGGTGTGCAGCGGGATCTGCCAGCCGAGGAACGACCGCGCCGGAATGCCGATCTGCTGCAGCGCCAGAGCGAGAAGCCCGCTGGTCACCTGCTCGCCGGAGGCGACGATCACGTCGTATTCGCGCGCATCGTGCAGCGGTGCGGTATCCCGCACCCACTCGACCAGCTGGTTCGTGACGCCGGCCATCGCGGAGACCACGACGGCAACCCGATTGCCGGCATCGACCTCGCGTTTGACCCGCAACGCGACGTTGCGGATACGCTCGACATTGGCGACGGATGTGCCGCCGAATTTCTGCACGATCAGGGCCATGTATACAGTCGGCCCGGCGAAGGGCCTCCCCCGACGCGCGCCGCCACGGCGGTGGGCGGAAGCAGCGTCTCGTCTGTGTTGCGGTTGTCGCCGGAAGGCGGCCGTAACATATTCGGTCGACCTATGGGCAGCAAGTCCGCGTGGCCCGACGGCTGCGCGTTCCTGCGGCGACGTGGAGCCAAGGATGCAGATGCCGACAGCGGCCACCCAAACCACCGTCGACCCTGCCGAGACGGCGCGGTTCGGCGCCATCGCGGCGGAGGTCTGGGACCCTCACGGCAAGTTCCGCCCGCTGCATCAGCTCAATCCCGCGCGGCTGCAATTTCTGCGCGACCATCTGACCGAGCATTTCGGCCGCGGCAAGGAGGCACCCAGGCCGCTCGAAGGTCTCAGCATCGTCGACGTCGGCTGCGGCGGCGGAATCCTGACCGAGCCGCTCGCACGCCTCGGCGCGACCGTCGTCGGCATCGACGCCGCGGCAGAGAACATCGCCGTAGCGGCGGCGCACGCGGCGGAGGCCGGCCTGGACATCGACTATCGCTGCACCACCGCCGAGGCCCTCGCCGCGACGGGCGCGCGGTTCGACGCGGTGATCGCCATGGAGATCGTCGAGCACGTGTCCGACGTCGGCCTGTTCCTGGGCGCCACGGCGGCGCTCGTGCGGCCGGGCGGTGCCTTCGCCATCGCGACGCTGAACCGGACCGTCAAGTCGCTGCTGCTGGCGAAGATCGGTGCCGAGTACATCCTGCGTTGGCTTCCCGCCGGCACGCATGACTGGCGCCGCTTCCTCAAACCCTCGGAGATCGCCGTCCACCTGCGCCGCAGCGGACTGACGGTGCGCGACGCGACCGGGGTGGTCTACAGCCCGCTGACCGACGAGTGGCTTCTGTCGAAGGACCTGGACGTCAACTACATGATGTTCGCCGCCAAACCCGCGGCCTGACGATCGGCCGCCCCCTCAGCCCCGCAGCGTCTCCCGCGTGGCGCGCGGGTCGAGGGCATCCTGCAGGCCGTCGCCCAGGAAATTGAACGCGATGACCGTGGCGAAGATCGCCAGCCCCGGATAGACCGCCAGCATCGGCGCCTCCCAGACCAGTTCCTGGGCGTTGGTCAGCATGTTGCCCCAACTCGGCAGCGGCGGCTGGATGCCGAGGCCGAGGAAGCTCAGCACCGATTCGAACAGGATGATGTTGCCGACCGAGAGGGTCGTCGCGACGACGATCGGCGACACCACCGCGGGCAGGATGTGGACCGCCATCAGCCGCAGCGGCCCCGCCCCCAGCGCCCGCGCCGCGCGCACGAATTCCTGCTCGCGCACCGCGAGCGCGGAGCCGCGCACCAGCCGCGCCACGGTCGTCCAGCCGAACAGCGAGACGATCACCACGATCCGGTAGAGGCTGATCTCAGGCGATTGGGCCAGCGCCGGCGACACGCCGAGCTTGGTGAGGTCGACGGCGGCGAGAACGATCAGGAGCGGCAGCAGCGGCAACGAGATGACGCCGTCGGTGAAGCGCATCAGGAGCGTGTCCAACCTGCCGCCGTAGAAGCCGGCCGCGAGGCCAATGGCAGTCCCGAATACCGCGCTGGTCAGCGCCGCCGCCAGCCCGACGAACAGTGATACCCGCCCGCCCTGGAGCAGGCGCGCCAGCACGTCGCGGCCGAGATCGTCGGTACCCAGCGGATTGGCCGCCGACGGCGGGCCGAATCGCAGCAGAAGGTCGACCGCCTCGCCGTCGACGCCACGCCACGCGGCGATCCAGGGGGCGCCGAGCGCCGCCAAGGCCAGCAGGATCAGCAGAGCGGCACTCGCCAGGGCCAGCCGGTGGGCGCGGAAGCGCCGCCATGCCAGGGCGCCCGGACTGACGGAGACGGGCATCGCCGCGGGCACCCTCACCGGGCGGCCTCGCCGGTGAAGCTGACGCGCGGATCGAGCGCGGCATAGGCGACGTCGGCGCCGAAATTGGCGAGCATCGTCACCAGCGTCGCGAACAGCAGGCCGACCAGCGCCAGATTGTAGTCGTTGCTCATGACGGCGTCGTAGAGCAGCTTTCCCATCCCCGGCCAGCCGAACATGATCTCGGTGATCAGGGCACCGGAGAAGAGCGCCCCCGCGTCGAGCGCCAGGATCGTCACCACCGGAACCATCGCGTTGCGCAGCGCGTGCCGCAGCACGAGCCGGCCGCCGGACATGCCCTTGGCGCGGGCCGTACGGATGAAGTCGTGGCGCAGCGTCTCGCGCATCGACGCCCGGACGTAGCGGGTGATGCCCCCGACGCGCAGCAGCGCCAGGGTGGCGACAGGCAGCACCAGGTGCTGGATCCGGTCGACGATGCCGATGTCCGCGTCGAGTGGCACTGCACTGGCCGGCAGCCAGCCGAGGCTGACCGCGAACAGCATGATCAGCAGCAGGGCGAGCCAGAAGGGCGGCACCGAGATTCCGGCGAAGCAGAGGAAGTTCACCGCATAGTCGGCCGCCGAATAGGGCCGCAGCGCCGCCCAGATGCCGACGGGCAGCGCGATGGCGACGGCGATCGCGAAGCTGGCCCCCATCAGCAGCAGCGTGTTGACGAGCGGCTGACCGATCACCTCGATCACCGGTCGGGCATAGAGGCGCGAGTAACCGAAGTCGCCCTGGACCGCACTGCCGAGCCAGGCGAAATAGCGCTCGTGGATCGGCCGGTCGAGCCCGTAGAGCGCCTTGAGCCGCGCCGCATCCTCTGCCGTGAGGTTCGGGTCGCCGCTGATCATCAGGTCGACCGGGTCGCCCGGCATCAGGCCGAGCAGCAGATAGATCGCCGCCGACATGACCAGCAGGACGATCGCGACCTGGAAGAGCCGGCTCGCGAGGAAGCGGATCATCCGCCGCCTGCCGCCGCGAGCCCCCGCACCCTGCCGCCGCCTACTTGTTCATCAGCAGGTGGATGAGAGCCGACGTGTCCCAGCGCCCGCCGCCACGCTCCTGCACATGGGCGTAGAACTGGTCGACCAGTGCCGTCACCGGAAGGCGGGCGCCATTGCTCTTCGCCTCTTCCAGGCAGATGCCCAAGTCCTTGCGCATCCAGTTGACGGCGAAGCCGAAGTCGAACTTGCCCTCGATCATCGTCCGGCCACGGTTCTCCATCTGCCAGGACTGGGCTGCCCCCTTGGAGATGACGTCGAGCACCTTGTTGCAGTCGAGACCGGCCTTCATGCCGAAGTTCATGCCCTCGGACAGCGCCTGGACAAGGCCTGCGATGCAGATCTGGTTGACCATCTTGGTCAGCTGCCCGGCCCCCGGCTCGCCCATCAGCGTCACCGCGCGGCCGTAGCAGCGCATCGCCGCCTCGGCGCGGTCGAATGCCGCCTGGTCGCCGCCGCACATCACCGTCAGCGCCCCGTTCTCGGCGCCGGCCTGTCCGCCGGAGACCGGCGCGTCGATGCAGTGGACGCCCTTCTCCTTGCCGGCGGCGTGCAGTTCGCGCGCGAGGTCGGCCGAGGCGGTGGTGTGGTCGACGAAGACCGCATCCTTGACGATGCCGGCGAAGATCCCGTCATCGCCATAGACGACGCTACGCACGTCGTCATCGTTGCCGACGCAGGAGAAGACGATCTCCGCGCCCTTGGCAGCTTCGGCGGGTGTCTTCACCGCCTTGCCGCCATGCTTGCCGGCCCATTCCTCGGCCTTGGCGAAGGTGCGGTTGTAGACGGTGACCTCATGTCCCGCCTTGGCGAGGTGTCCCGCCATGGGAAAGCCCATGACACCCAGGCCGACGAACGCAACCCTGCTTGTAGCCATTTCTCTGTCCTTCTCCCTCGGAACGGCCGGGATGATAGACGCCCGCCGTGCGGCGGTTCAACGCCGCGCGGCCGTTCAAGCCGGCTTTCGCGCCTCGCCAAGGGCCGGCTGGACCAATTCGCGGTCCAGCAGGTCCCAGAGAGCAGGGTCGGTCGCGACGACGATGCCCGGATCGCGGGCGGCAGGCCGGTAGGGGGTCCCGTCGAACCGCATGACGTGTCCGCCGGCCTCGGCGTGCAGCAGGCAGCCGGCGGCGTGGTCCCAGGGATTGAGGCGGGTATAGATGCCGAAATGCATGCCGCCCTGCAGTCGCGCCAGATACTCCTGGCCGACGCACCGCGGATTGAACACTTGACCCAGTCGCCCCCGGCCGCCGGACCAGAGGCTGCGATAGGCCTCGCTGAAGCGGAACGGACGGCCGTAGACGGCCCCGTTGAGCTTGCGCAGGTCGTCGGGACGGCCGACGCGCACGCGATGGCCGTCGATCCACGCGCCCTCGCCTTCCAAGGCCGTCGCCATGCGCCCGTTCAGCGGATCGTGGATCCAACCAGCCTTCACGCGGCCCTTGACCACAACCGGCACGATGACGGCGAAGATCCGCAGTCCCGCGGAGAAGTTGCCCGTGCCGTCGAGCGGATCGACCACCCAGACGGGATCGTCCCGTTCGAGCATCGACAGCAGGCCGGCATCCTTGGCGACCGCCTCCTCACCCAGCACGACCGAGCCGGGCAGCATGTCCGGCAGGGCCGCGCCGAACCGCTTTTCGGAGGCCAGGTCGGCCACGGTGACGAGGTCGCCCGGCGACTTTTCGACAACGTCGCCGGTGCCGAGACGGGCGAAGCGCGGGACGATCTCCTCGGCGGCGACCTCCCGGACCAGCGCCTCGACCTTGTTGGCATCGAAATTCATCAGGTGGCGGCCTTCGGTCAGTGCAGCGCGTCTGCGAAGCGACGCTCGAAACGCGCCCGATCGGCCGGCTCCAGGCCGACGGCGATGTTGGCGGTCTCTCCTTCGTCCCGGCGTTCGAGCACGTTGCCGTTCTCGTAGAGCCAGGCGATCGCGGCGCCGTTGCTGGCGTCGACGGCGAAGCGTACGACCTTCTCGGAGCGGGAGATCCGCCTATCGATGGCGGCGAGCAGGTCGCCCTCGCCCTCGCCCGTCAGCGCCGAAACGACGACCGACGCATCGGCACGGACCGCCTGCTGGGCGATGCGGTCGCGTTCCTCCGCATCGAGCAGGTCGACCTTGTTCAGCACCTCGATCAGGCGCGAATCCTCCGCCGTGATCCCGAGTTCGGCCAGGACCTTGCGCACGTCGCTGTTCTGCAGGTCGCTCTCGGGATCGGCGATGTCGCGCACGTGCAGGATGACGTCCGCCTCCAGCACCTCCTCGAGCGTCGCGCGGAAGGCGGCGACGAGTTGGGTCGGCAGTTCAGAGATGAACCCGACCGTATCCGACAGGATGACGTGGCGGCGCGACGGCAGCTTGACCACCCGCATGGTGGGGTCGAGGGTCGCGAACAGCTGGTCACGCGCCACCACATGCGCTGCGGTCAGCCTGTTGAACAGCGTCGACTTGCCCGCATTGGTGTAGCCGACCAGGGCCACCACCGGGTAGGGCACGCGCTTGCGGGCCTCCCGGTGCAGGCTGCGGGTGCGCTTCACGTCCTCCAGGTCGCGTTCCAGACGGATGATCCGCTCGTCGATCCGTCGCCGGTCGAGTTCCAGCTGGGATTCGCCCGGGCCGCCGAGGAAGCCGGCACCGCCGCGCTGGCGCTCCAGATGCGTCCAGGATCGCACCAGCCGGGTGCGCTGATAGTTCAGCGCGGCGAGGTCCACCTGAAGGCGGCCTTCACGCGTTCGCGCGCGGGCGCCGAAGATCTCCAGGATCAGACCTGTCCGATCGATGACCTTGCAGTTCCAGGCTTTTTCGAGATTGCGCTGCTGGACCGGCGACAGGGTCGTGTCGACGATCGCGATCCCAGCCTCATTCTCCTCGATAGCGGCCTTCAGCTCGGCGACGATGCCCGCGCCGAGGAAGGTGGCCGGATTGATGCGCGACACCCGCACGATGCGGGTGTGCACGATGTCGAGTTCGATCGCGCCCGCAAGGCCGACGGCCTCGTCGAGCCCGGCCTGCGCGGAGCGGCCGCGACCACGCTTGAGCGTCGTCTCGGGGTGAACGATCAGTGCGCGGCCGGTCTCGCCGGCCGCGGAACCCGGTGTGCTTTCGGTCAATCGGCCGCCGCTTCGTCGTCCGCCGGCTCGAACAGGCTGATCGGTCCGCCCGGCATCACCGTGGAAATGGCGTGCTTGTAGACCAGTTGGGAATGCCCGTCCCGCCGCAGGAGGACCGAGAAATTATCGAACCAAGTGATCATGCCCTGCAGCTTGACGCCATTGATCAGGAAGATCGTGACGGGGGTCTTCTGCTTACGGACATGGTTCAGGAATACATCCTGAAGATTCTGTGACTTTTGCGAACTCATGTCGCAGTCCTTTTCTTTGTTGTGTCTACCAGGACCGCGCCCGACCGACGCACATAAGTGGCCAGACCCCTTGCGGGAATGCGCCCCCGGATCGAACGCTATATGGATGCCCGCCGGCGACGGGCAAGGGCGGCAATCTGCCCCAGCCGTTCCACCGTCACGTCCGCGGCGAGGCCCTCGGGAAGCGGCGTCGGGTTGGCACCCGGATGCCGCACGAGGATCGCCGTGCAGCCGGCGTTGCGCGCCGTCTGCACGTCCGTGGCGGAGTCGCCGACGAACCATATCGCGTCACCGGCTGCATGCCCCGTGCCACCCAGGACCAGATGCACGGGATCGGCAGCCGGCTTGTCCTGGACGGCGTCGTTGGCACCCACGACGCCGCCGAAATAGCCGCCCCAGCCCAGGTGTGCCACTTCCCTGCGCAGATAGTCGCCGCGCTTGTTGCTGACCACGCCGAGCCAGATTCCCAGCGCATGCAACGCGTCCAGCGTCGCGACGACCTCCGGCAGGAGTTCGAGGCCACCGAGATGGTGCTCTTCGAAACGGGCGTAGAAATGGTCGCGCGCCGCCTCCCATTCGTCGCCGAACAGGATGGGGAAGCTGTCGCGCTGCGACTTGCTGACCCGCTCCATGACCTCCTGCATCGACCAGGGCTCGCGGCCCCAGGCGACGAGCGTGTCGTTGAGCGCCAGACGGATGAC
>Ga0114916_1000353_pt1 | contig 32675 bp, 25 predicted proteins | sample MalvirAntarct_66_FD_83501 | JGI IMG/M metagenome (GOLD analysis project Ga0114916, IMG submission 83501) | Marine viral communities from the Global Malaspina Expedition - Malaspina viral metaG Antarct_66 | ecosystem: Environmental > Aquatic > Marine > Oceanic | place: West Anvers Island... | reverse complement strand
GGTTTAATAACTAACGGTTAAAAAGGGGTTTTATGGGTAAGTCGTACGCTAATCGTACAAATCTATAAACTAAAAAACCGCAAACAGCTTATATATAGATGTTTACGGTTTTCATATGTACTGAAGACGGGACTTGAACCCGTACGTCCTAATGGACATTGGATTTTAAGTCCAACGTGTCTACCAATTCCACCACTTCAGCAGGTAGCTTTTACAATCCAAAGATACAAAATGGATCTTGATTGAGCGAAAAACGGGATTCGAACCCGCGACCTCCACCTTGGCAAGGTGGCGCTCTACCAGCTGAGCTATTTTCGCGGTTTTAAATGAACATACTTCGTTTCCGAAGCGGTTGCAAATCTATAACTTTTGTAAAAACCGCAAAGAACTTTTAGAGATAATTTTCAGAAAAAATTTAGTGATGATTTGAGAGGGAGTTTTTCACAAATCATCACTAAATTTTTTGTGAATTATTAGCGGCTCTTTTGATCGGTATTCTTGAATTTTTCTTCGAATCTTTTTAAGCGTAGTAATAGTAATTTTTGTCCCATAAAAAAAGCCTCCTTGAATTGATCAAAGAGGCTCTTTAATTTTAAGCTGCTAGACTAGTTGCCGTCTGTAGAGCTTTCCATAACTTCTTCTACAGCTTCACTGGCTGCTTCTGCTGCGTCTTCAACCGCTTTTACTGCGTCTTCAGCTGCATCTACTGCATCTTCGCCGGCGGCTTCTACTGCGTCCATGGCATCTCCTGCTGATTCCATAACATCGCCAGCTGAATCAGCTGCGTTTTCAATTGCATCACTAGCATCGTCGGCTGCATCTTGTGCTTTGTCTACTGTTTCTCTACAAGAAGAGATTGATATTACTAGCGCTAAAGCTAATAAAGTGGGAAATAATTTTTTCATCGTCAATTGGTTTAGGTTGTTAATATTTAAAAATAGCTATTTTTTATTGAGTAACACACCTTTGCCTCAGATATTTAGGGGAATCGTCGATACGATGCATGTGAAACAGCGTTAAATGGATTTTAAAAAGGCTGATTAGGTGTTTATTGGAAAATTTCCAATAAAATAAAGATATTGCTTAAAATTTGGAAATATTCCAAATTGTACTATATTTGACTATGGATACGAAACTATCAATTGAGGCAAGACGGTTTAAAAAAGTTCGGGAAGAACTTAGCTTTACGCAACAGTCTTTTGCCGAACTGTTAGAAATTGGTGTTACTACAGCAGATATCGAAAGAGGAAAAACAAAAATTTCTGGCAAAATTGTCATGGAATTGTTGAAGCGGTTTCAGATAAATCCGCTGTGGCTTTTTGGTGATAGCTATACAAAATTGGTCGACATTAACGGAGGAGACGTTAGTCCGAAAGTAGTTACTCTAGATATTGGAAAGAACGATATTATCGCTCTTGTAAATCAGAAAGCCGCAGCTGGATATCCTCATAACATTCAAGATGTTGATTGGTATGAAACACTACCCGCATTTAATATTCCATTGCCACAGTATCGAAATGCAACGTATCGTGGGTTCCAAGTGGAGGGAGATAGTATGCTGCCTAATATTAGACCCAACGAATGGGTACTTGGGCGTGCCGTTCCAAGTATTGCCGAGGCTACAGATAGTAAAATTTATATTGTTGTTTTACATGATTCTGTGCTTGTCAAAAAGTTGCAGAAAGTGCCTAACGCACCAGATAAAGTCCGTCTAATTTCTCTAAATCCAGAGTATCTGCCAATTGATGTGCCTATTCATAATATTCAAGAACTTTGGTTAGTTAATAGCAAACTAACTTTCGGAATCGATGAGCCCTCAGAAAGCAATTTACTTCGACAGTTGCAACAGTCTATGGAAGATTTAAAAGGCCAGATTAATAACCTTAATACCTAAGATGGGTTTTCCTGAATTATACCAATTCCTTTCAGACCTTAATAAGAATAACAACAAAGAATGGATGGATATGCACCGAAAGGAGTATTATGCCGTTCGTGATTTTTATATTTCTTGGTTGGAAAAGATGAATGACCGATTTGCTGAAATTGATGACGATTATTTTGATACTTCGGGAAAAAAGGCAATAAACAGGATTAATAATAATCTTATGTTCCACCCAACCAAGCCAATTTATAAAGATCACTTTAGTGCAGGTTTGGATCAAAAAAGTAAACAGGGAGATTTTTATATGGAATTCGGGCTTTCAGAAACATATATGGGAGGGGGTTATTGGCACCCTGAGTCCAAGGTTTTACGCAGTATTCGCGAGGCAATTGACTACAATGGCGAAGCGTTGAAAGAAATTTTAAATAGGCCAAGTTTCACAAAAATGTTTGGCTCCTTACTAGTAGATAAGTCTTTAAAGACTGCGCCAAGAGGGTTTTCTCAAGATCATCCGCATATTGACTTATTGCGAAGGAAGTCCTTTGCTGTGGTTCATTATCTCGAACGAGATTCAGTGTTTAAGTCGGATTTTGAAAAAAAGGTTGTTGACGTTTATTGCGAGTTGTTGCCCTTCCGAAGGTATTTGAATCAGGCAGTGAGTGTTTGATTTATTTCTTAGGTAATGCGTTTGAAATGTAATCTATAACCTTTGCAGTGGCTCCCGTATTGCTATTCACAAAATGTTCCGAAATCATCCCCGTTTTCTCTCTAAACTTTGAATCTTCAACGAGCTTTGTTAGTATTTCGGTGCAACCCGCTTCATCGGCAATTGAAAATAGACCCGCTAAACATCTGAGTCTTTCGGCTTCAGGAAATTGGTCATAATTATCGCCAATTATAATTGGAACCCCAAATGTTGCAGGTTCCAAGATGTTATGAAGCCCAGTTTTCCCAACCGCGCCGCCAACATAAGCAATATTTGCATAGCTGTAAATCTTGGTAAGAAGACCAACCATGTCTATAATTAAAACATCATGCGCCGAAATTGATCCAGGTGTGCCTTCTAAATTAAGCTCAGAATGCAAAATAGTAGACTTGCTTATTTTATTCTTTAAATCGAGTACTTTCCTAGGGTCTATTTTGTGTGGTGCAATTACAAATTTTACATGGTTAGGAGCCGTATTTATATATTGCAATAAGACATTTTCATCCTCACCCCATGTACTTCCACAAACGATGCATATAGAGTTTTCTGTAAATTCCTCCATAAAATCAAGGCTATTGTCCTGTTCAATTTGATGCGATACACGGTCAAATCTAGTGTCACCACTAATAGAAACGGCATCTATTTTCAGGGAGTGAATTAACGCTTCAGAACTCGCGTCTTGTACGAATAGATGATCAAATGTTTTTAAGGCTTTGCGCATAAAGCCTCCATAAGATTTGAAAAATATCTGATTTTCTCTGAATAGCCCAGAAATGAGGACTGTTGGTATTTCTCTTGCGTGTAGTTCAAGCAAATAGTTTGGCCAGAATTCATATTTCACAAACAAAGCCATGGATGGGTTTGCAAGCTTTATGAATTTTGCAGCGTTTTTCTTGGTGTCCATTGGAAGATATACCACAGCGTCTGCCACCGGACTGTCCTTTTTAATCTCGTATCCAGATGGAGAAAAAAAGCTTACGAGGATTTTATACTCAGGATATTGTGTCTTAACCACTTCCATGATTGGGATTCCCTGCTCATATTCGCCCAAAGAGGCGCAGTGAAACCATATGGTCTGGTCATTGGGGGATATTTTTTCTGCAAGGATCTTAAAGCTCTGCCTCCTTCCAGACATAAATAGTTGCAATTTCTTGCTAAAGAACTGCGCGATCCATAAAAGTGCTGTAACTACATTAGTGAGTAGATTGTAAAAAAGCCTCATAAGTGGCTAAATTAGTAATAAATAGGAGAATTTGACAAACAGACGCATCTTTGTAGTACAGTTTATTATACAAATATTCGTATTAAAGACTATTCCGAACTTTCCATTGCTAGCAGAATTCAATTTTTGTATTTTTACCAAGAGTTATCACTTTTCAGAAAAAACACATGAGAAAAATACAAATGGTGGACCTTAAAGGTCAATATGAACATATAAAGGACCAAGTAAACACTTCTGTAATGGAGGTGATAGAATCTACTGCCTTTATAAATGGTCCAGAAGTTCATGCTTTTCAAGCAGAGCTTGAGGCTTATTTAGGTGTTAAGCATGTTATTCCGTGTGCGAATGGTACAGATGCGTTACAAATAGCAATGATGGGTCTTGGTCTAAAACCTGGGGATGAAGTGATCACAGCAGATTTTACATTTGCGGCTACCGTAGAGGTGATTGCCTTGCTTCAGCTAACGCCAGTTTTAGTTGATGTAGATCCCGTCAATTTCAATATAGATATTGATGCTATTCGCAAAGCAATTACACCAAAAACAAAAGCGATTGTACCGGTGCACCTTTTTGGTTTAGCGGCCAATATGGATGCTATTATGGAAATAGCCAAGGAACATAATTTGTATGTAATTGAAGATAATGCACAAGGGATAGGCGCTGATTATACATCTAATGATGGAACTAAAAATAAAACTGGAGGTATTGGTCATGTGGGTTCAACGTCGTTTTTTCCATCTAAAAATTTAGGGTGTTACGGAGATGGTGGTGCAATTTTCACCAATGACGATGCTCTTGCCCATAGTATTCGAGGAATAGTTAATCACGGTATGTATGAGCGCTATCACCATGATGTTGTGGGTGTAAATTCGCGCTTGGATTCTATTCAAGCGGCAGTGTTGCGCGCCAAGCTACCGAATTTAGATGCATACAATGCAACCAGAAGGGAAGCAGCTCAGAAGTACAACAAAGCTTTTGCCGAGATTGAAAACATTAGCACTCCATCAGGTTCCTGTAGCCCAGGAAATATTATTTGTGCAAGTTGTGATTGTCACGTATTTCATCAATATACCTTGCGTGTTTTACAAATAGATAGAGATGCGTTAGCAAAACATTTAAACGAACAAGGTATTCCATGTGGTGTTTACTATCCTATACCGTTGCATCTGCAAAAGGCGTATCGTGATACTAGGTATAAGGAAGAAGATTTTCCGGTTACAAATCAGCTAGTCCAAGAAGTAATTTCATTGCCTATGCATACAGAATTAGATGATGAGCAAATTGACTTTATAACCCAGACGGTTATCGATTTTGTAACCAAATAGGAGTTGTCCCATCTATAGAGAAAATGCATATGAATAAAATACTTGTTACAGGAGGATTAGGTTATATTGGTTCACATACGGTTGTGGCCTTACAACAAGCTGGATTTGAAGTTGTTGTTATTGATAATCTTTCAAACAGTACGGAAGAAGTTGCCGTTAGAATTGAAAACATTACGGGGATTAAACCTGTCTTCGTAAAACTAGATTTACGAAAAAAAGAAATGGTGTCAGATTTTTTCCTGCGGTTCACCAATATTTCGGGAATCATTCACTTCGCAGCAAGCAAAGCTGTAGGAGAGAGTATAACAAATCCATTATTGTATTATGAAAACAATCTCAATACGCTAATATATTTACTTCAAGAATGCGAAAAGCACAAAATTGGCAACTTTATATTTAGCTCTTCATGCACAGTATACGGAGAGCCAGATTCACTTCCAATAACCGAAAAAGCACCTATTAAAGAAGCGATGTCACCTTATGGAAACACCAAGCAAATTAGTGAAGAGATTATAAGCGATGTTTGTGCAATTAGCGATTTAAAATCCATTGCATTGCGATACTTTAATCCAATTGGAGCCCATCATTCGGCTGAAATAGGTGAACTTCCAGTTGGTGTGCCACAGAATTTAGTGCCGTTTATCACTCAGACAGCTGCAGGGCTCAGGGATCAATTGTCGGTATTCGGGAATGATTACCCAACCTCTGATGGAAGTTGCGTAAGAGATTACATTCATGTAGTAGATTTAGCAAATGCTCATGTTGTAGCCATGCAACGCCTTATTTCAGAAGTTAACAGTAGTAATTTTGAAGTCTTTAATATTGGGACTGGAAGAGGAAGTAGTGTGCTAGAAGTAGTTCAGGCTTTTGAAAAAGTGACAGGTGAAAAATTAAACTATAAAATTGTTGCGCGAAGACCTGGAGATGTTGTTTCGGTTTATGCAGATACTACTAAAGCGAATGAGTCACTTGGTTGGAAATCGGAAAAGAGCATGGAAGATGCGCTAGAATCTGCCTGGAAATGGGAGCGTAAAATAAGAAATCTTTAAATCAATTATTATGAAACAGTTTATCACAATGCTCTGCCTTTTTGTTTTCTTCGGAAGTATGGCACAAAGTACTTTTTTGCACTGCGGAAAAGTTATTGATACTAAAAACGGAATAGTTCTAACAAACAAGACCATTGTTGTTCAGAATAAAAAAATCACAGCAGTAAATGATGGTTTCATGGCGACAAAACGTGCTGATGACATCATTATTGATTTAAAAGACAAGACAGTCATGCCTGGTTTGATTGATATGCATGTGCATATTGAAGGTGAAACTAGCCCAACACAATATTTGGATGGCTTTACGCAAAATGATGCAGACGTTGCCTTTAATGCTGCTGAAATAGCGAATAGAACCCTAATGGCTGGATTTACAACGGTACGAGATTTAGGTGGAAGTGGTGTAAATGTTGCGCTTCGGAATGCAATTGCCAAAGGAAAAGTTCCTGGTCCTAGAATTTTTACTTCAGAAAAAGCCATAGCAACAACAGGAGGGCATGCAGATCCAACAAATGGTAACAGAAAAGATTTGATGGGTGATCCAGGCCCTGCTGAAGGTGTTATCAATAGTGTAGAAGATGCGCGTAAAGCGGTAAGACAGCGCTATAAAAACGGTGCAGATTGTATAAAAATCACGGCCACGGGAGGTGTTTTAAGCGTGAGTAAAAATGGACACAATCCCCAGTTTACACAGGAAGAGGCTAATGAAATTGTAAAAACAGCAAAAGAGTATGGGATGCATGTTGCTGCGCATGCTCATGGAGATGAGGGTATGCAACGTGCAATCAAAGCCGGAGTAACTACCATAGAGCATGGTTCCTTGATGAAAAAGAGCACAGCACAATTAATGAAGCAGTACGGAACGTATTTGGTTCCTACCTTGTCTGCCGGTCGCTATGTTGCTGAAATGGCAAAAATCCCGAACTATTATCCGGAGATCATTATTCCTAAGATTCTTCATATCGATGCTGAATTACGGAAGACTTTTGCCATGGTTTACAAAGAGAATGTAAAAATTGCCTTTGGAACCGATGCGGGTGTTTTTCCACATGGAGAAAACGCAAAAGAATTCGGATATATGGTTGAAACTGGATGGTCGCCTATGTTTTCCATTCAATCTGCAACACTTACAAATGCTAAAATTTTGGATATGGAAACAAGTTTAGGTCAAATTGAACCTGGATTTTTAGCAGACATCGTAGCAGTAAACGGAGATCCATTAGTGAATATTGATGTAATGGAAGATGTTATTTTTGTGATGAAAGAAGGCAAAATTTATAAGCAGTAAAAATGTAAGTCGGCATATTTTATAGGGAAGCTTTTTCCGTTTCAAAAGCGCGATCAATTTTCTTTACTAATCCTTGTAATACATTTCCTGGTCCAACTTCAATAAACTTAGTGGCCCCATCTGCAATCATGTTTTGCATGCTTTGTGTCCACTTAACAGGTGCCGTAAGTTGTAGCATTAAGTTTTTTTGTATTTCTGAAGGATCTGTTACCGCCGTTGTAGAAACGTTCTGATAAATTGGACAAGCTGGCTCTGTAAATTGCGTGGCTTTAATAGCAGCTGCTAATTCTTCTCTGGCAGGTTCCATCAATGGACTATGAAATGCACCGCCAACGGGTAAAAGTAGCGCTCTACGTGCTCCCGCTTCTTTCAAGGCTTCACAGGCAGTATTCACTGCTTCAATTTCTCCAGAAATCACTAACTGTCCTGGACAGTTGTAGTTCGCTGCAACAACAATACCAGGGGTTTCAGCACATATTTTTTCAACGATTGCATCTTCTAATCCAAGGACAGCAGCCATTGTAGAGGGTTGTGTTTCGCATGCTTTTTGCATAGCAAGAGCTCTTTTGTAAACAAGCTTAAGACCATCACTGAAGGCAATTGTACGGTTGGCAACTAAGGCAGAGATTTCACCTAAGGAATGACCAGCAACCATATCAGGATTAAAACGATCACCCATGACTTCGGCAAGAATCGTTGAGTGCAAGAAAATAGCGGGTTGGGTAACCTTAGTTTCTTTAAGTTCTTCTGGACTTCCCTCAAACATTATTTTGGTAATGTCGAATCCTAATACGTCATTGGCATGATTAAAAAGCTCCTTCGCTTTCGTTGAGGCTTCATATAAATCTTGGCCCATACCTGTAAATTGAGCTCCTTGACCTGGAAAAACGTATGCATTCATAGTGGTTGGTTTTATGCGGTAAAAATAAGACTAATTATTCAATCGAAATTATTTTCGTATCCAGGTTTCAAATGTGAATGCATAGGCATGGCGTTCGTCTTTTTCGTGACGGACTTCGGTGCTCAATTCCCAAATGCTGGTATCTATATGTGGAAAAAATGCATCGGCATCAAAACTTCCATATACTCTTGTGAGTTCAATCTTGTCAGCCGCTTGCATGGCAAGGGCGTATATTTCTCCACCACCAATTACAAATGCTTGCTTGTCAACACTAGCTTTTAAGAGAGCTTCGTCAAGCGAGTGCACAACAATAGTTCCTTCAGGTGCATAGGCTTTGTTTCTAGTAATAATAATATGGGTTCTATTGGGAAGTGGCCTGGGAAAGGATTCCCAAGTCTTTCTACCCATAATAATATGATGCCCCGTAGTAAGTTGTTTAAATCTTTTAAAGTCGTCTGGTAAATGCCAAACCAAGTCATTGTCTTTGCCAAGCTCATTGTTTTTACCGGCTGCTGCTATAAGTGTAATCATGCTTCTTCTGGAGGGAGTAGATTGGGGTTATTGTTTTGTTTTAGTGTTTCTTCGGAAGCTGCTATGTCTTTTGCATCTTTAACTTCAGCAACTGTCACTTCTTGAATTGCCTGCTTTTTTAATTCAGCAATTCTAGCAACCTGCTTCGCTTTTAATTGCTCCATTTGCTTGTTCTCCCATTCTTTGCCCATAAATGAATTCATAATGAAAACATTAAATAGATGCATTAGGAATAAGAACGCCCAAATGAGAATGGCCCAAATAAACCAGTTCTTAATAAGGAAATCGGTTCCATAACCAAGGATTGGATTGATGATAATTAGCAATATAGAACCCACTAGAAAAACAATGAAATGCCTCATGAGTCCTTTTTTCTGCATCACTCGAGCTCTGGCGTATTCAAATTGCTCCCGTTGTTCAGAATCAATTCTTGCCGTTTTGTTAGTTTTTGAAAACATAGTTAGTTAAATTTATCTGCCGTACTCTATGTATTGTAAAAATACCTAATTTTCATCATTTAGCCTACCCAGATATGCAAGAATTCGCAAGTCAGTTTCCAGTCCTCTCCAATTATACCTACCTAAATACTGCTTCTTGTGGCCTCTTGTCCGAGCCCCTTGTTGCTTGGAGGCGTGAAGAGGATAACAGCTTGATGCAAGGGGGGAGTGTCTTCAGGGACACCCATAAACCGCGCATTGAAAACATCCGTAAAACGGTTGCTAATTTTTTCAAAGCCGGCGAACACGAAGTGGCATTAATTCCTAATTTTTCTTTTGGACTGAATACACTCCTAGAGGGTATTCCGAAAGGACAAAAAGTGCTCTTACTGGAACGCGACTATCCTTCTATTAACTGGTCAGTGGAACGTCATGGTTTTGACCTGTGTTACGCTGCTATTGATGAGAACCTTGAGCAAAATATAGAACGCGCTGTTGCCGAACATCGGCCTGATATTTTTGCTTTTAGCATTGTTCAATACCTCAACGGAATTAAAATTGATGTCGATTTTCTTCGGAAGTTAAAAGCATACAATCCCAACCTATTGCTTATTGCCGATGGTACGCAATACTTCGGAACGGAACCTTTTAGTTTTTCCGAAAGTCCTATCGATATTGTTGGATGCAGTGCGTATAAATGGTTATTGGCAAGTTATGGTAACGGATTTCTGATGGTTAAGGAAGCCGCGCAATCACGAATTTCTCCGAAAACGATAGGGTTTAATTCGGCCGATGCATCTTTCGATAAAAAAGATGATATCCCCTTAATGCGCTACTTCGAACCCGGACATCAGGATACGCTAAGCTATGGCAGTTTAGAACAAAGTATTCAGTATTTAGTTGCTTCTGATTTCAGTAAAATTTCAGAAAAAATAAAAAGCCTTTCAGTCCTTGCGAAAGATAAATTTGCTGAGAAAGGACTACTCGAGGCTTCCACCTTAAACAGACAATATCACTCCAATATATTTAACCTTCAAGCAGATGAACAGACCTTTCAGAAGTTAAAAGAGAACAACATTATTTGCTCACTTCGTGGACATGGAATTCGCGTTGGATTTCACTTTTATAATTCCGAAGAAGACCTAAGTAAATTACTTTCGTTTTTTTAATTTAAATAATTGATTTACTTCAAAAGAGGTTCTTAGATAAAATTTCCAAAGGCCGTGATTTATGCTTAAATTAGCATCTAAAAGTCCTAAATTTCTTAATGATGAACAAAAAATACCTACTAGTTGTTGTCCTATGTGTTATCTGTCAGACGTGGCAAATTCAAGCACAAGAGTATCTTGATTTATTAAAAAATCCAATTGCTACCACAACATTACAAGAAGTTCAGCAGCATGCTGAATCTTACTTTGCTGATAGAGATAAAGGGAGAGGAAGTGGATATAAACAATATAAGCGATGGGAACACCGCATGGAACGCTTGGTAAACGAAGATGGCCGTATTGAGAAAAATTTTACTAGAATGACCTGGGACGCGGGACTTCTTGCTAACGCAATCAACCCGTCAAGCCAAAATACACGAATGGCAGGTTGGGTGGATCTTGGCCCTACTTCTTATACCAATGGGCCTAGCGGGTATAATGGTGGTATGGGCCGTGTTGGTGTGGTAGCTTTTCATCCAACAGACGCAAATACGCTATACGTTGGAACACCAGCTGGTGGAATGTGGAAAAGCACGAATGGTGGAGCTGCATGGAGTCCAATGGCCGATGTACTTGCGAGTATTGGAGTTTCTGGAATTGCTGTGGATCATACTGCACCTGATACTATTTATATTCTGACGGGAGATGGTGATGGTGGGCAAACTAGATCCATAGGAGTTATGAAATCTGTGGATGGCGGTTCTACATGGGCTGCAACAGGTTTGACATGGGGAGTTTCATCAAATAAGCGAGGCTATAAATTATTAATGCATCCTACGAATAGTAGTATTATGTTGATTGTTACCACTAGTGGAATATTAAAGACTACGGATGGATGGGCTACATGGTCTAACGTTCAAGGAGGAAGTTTTCGGGATATAGAATTTAAGCCTGGCGATCCTACAACTATGTATGCCACAACATCAAATGCGTTTTACAGATCAACAGATACAGGATCAAGTTGGGGAAGTATTGGTTCTGGATTGCCAACTGGTGAAGACAGAGCAGCTTTAGGCGTAAGTCCGGCGAACGGGAACTATGTTTATTATTTAGCAGGACCAAGCGTGGGTGCGGGTTCGTTTAAAGGTATTTACAGATCAACTGATAGTGGATTGACATTTAATGCCATGGCAACTACACCAAATATTTTGGGCTACGCGACCAATGGTGGTGATAATTCCAGTCAGTCTTGGTATGATTTAGCATTAGCCGTAAATCCAAACAGCGCAGATAATATTATTACTGGTGGCGTAAATGTATGGCGATCAACAGATGGGGGTATAAACAGTGCGGCAATTTCAAAATGGAATGAACCTACTGGGTCTTTCGAATACGTCCACGCAGACATTCACGAATTAACGTATAATCCAGTGGATGGTAAGTTATACGTAGGCAGCGATGGTGGAGTTTCGGTAAGCTCAGATAACGGACAAACGTTTACTAATATTTGGGATGGCTTACAAATAATGCAATTCTATAGAATTGCTGGTGTTGAGGCGAATCCTAACTTAATTATTGGAGGGACACAGGATAACGGAACAAATGTATATTCAGGATCCCCGAACATTCAGCATATTTTTGGTGCTGACGGGATGGATTGCGTAATTGATTATAATAACAACAGCACACTGTACTTTGCCTACCAAGGGGGAGGTTTTAGAAAATCAACCAATGGTGGGGCCAATAGTTTTAATATAAAACCACCAGGAGCATCAGGAGCATGGGTAACGCCTTATGCTATGGACGCCACTGATCCGTCCATTATTTATGGAGGGTTTAGCGATGTTTTTAGAAGTGCCGACGGAGGAAGTAGTTGGACTAACTTGGGCTCGGACGGTCGTGGAGCATTCGCCATTGGAACTGATGACCCATCACGTTTATACGCTGCAAATGGAAGTACTATAGAGATGTCAGCAAATACAGGAGGGTCTTGGACTACAGTTACTGGGCCATGGCCAGGTTTGAACATTTCTTTTATTGCAGTGGATCCAAATGATGCAAACCGAGTATGGATAACCTTAGGAGGGTATACCGCAGGTCAAAAAGTGTATGAATCTACAAACGCAGGGACCTCTTGGGCCAATATTTCAGGAACTTTACCAAATATCCCTGCATTAAGTGTTGCGCATCAAGATACGGGTGGCGCTCCTATGGATGCTATTTATGTGGGTATGGACGTTGGGGTTTATTATCAGTCTGATGTAACCCCTTGGCAGCTTCATGAAACGGGTCTGCCGAACACGCCAATTTATGATTTAGAGATTAACGAAACAAATGGTAAGATTAAAGCAGGTACTTTTGGTAGAGGGCTTTGGGAGGCTCAATTGTTTGGCGCTCCAGTCTGTGACCTGGCCATTTCTAATGTCACTTCAACAGCTACCTCCTGCCCTTCGGCAGCTGACGGTACTGTAACCATTACAGCAAGTTGTACAACCTGTGCTGGAATAGAATATACCTTAACACCTCTTTCACCACCTGGACCTCCAGTTTCACAAACGGACAACCCGGTCTTTGCAGGGTTAGTAGCAAACGCGTATGATGTGACTGCTGAAGATACTGGCGACCCATCTTGTATTGCTGACTGGGTAGCAAATCCGATTGTGGTGAATCCGGGACCAGATCCTATTTCTCCAGTTGCAAATTGCGTTGCTGATTTTACCTTGGCGCTAGACCCATCGGGAATGGTTGCAATTACAGAAGCTGACATTGATGCCGGATCAACAGATAATTGTAATATTTCATTTACATTTATAGATGTCTCAAGTTTTGATTGTGCGAACTTAGGGCCAAATACAGTTACCCTAACTGTGGTTGATTTTGCAGGGAATACAGATTTCTGCACAACGGTAGTCACTATTATTGATAACACCAACCCGTTAGCGAGCTGTATTGATATTACAGTTCAACTTGATGGTTCTGGTTCAATAACAATACTTCCTATGGATGTTGACGGAGGAAGCTCTGACGCCTGTGGCATCGACACGTATGCCCTAGATATTGACACCTTTGATTGCTCCAATGTTGGCCCGAATACGGTTATGTTGACAGTTACTGATGCCTCTGGAAACACGACTAGCTGCAGCGCTATTGTTACAGTAGAAGATGTGGAGTTGCCTAATGTTGTTTGTCAAGATATTACGATTCAATTGGATGCTTCTGGGAACGCAAGTATGGTTGCAGCAGATATTGATGCAGGAAGTACAGATGTCTGCGGAATTGACACCCTGGTTGCCTCAATGACATCATTCGATTGCTCTCATATTGGACCGAACAATGTTGATTTGGTTGTCACGGATGTAAACGGAAATACAAATACATGTATTGCTATTGTTACTGTTGAAGATATGCTGCCTCCAACAGCTATATGTCAAGATATCACAATTCAATTAGATGGGGCTGGAATGGCTACCATTATTCCTGCAGATGTTGATGGCGGAAGTACAGACAACTGCGGAACTATAACAAGCTCGATAGATATAGACGCCTTTGACTGTGCCGATGTAGGCACACCTGTTACAGTGACTCTTACGGTAACCGACTCAAATGGAAATTCATCAAGTTGTAGTGCTGTGGTAACTGTTGAAGATAATGTAGCGCCAGATGCTATATGTCAAGATATTACAATCCAACTAGATTCGAACGGGATGGCGACAATTATACCGTCCGATGTTGCCGGTGCAAGTACTGATGCCTGCGGAATTAGCTCGTTAGCAATCGATATGAATACCTTTGATTGCTCAAATGTAGGGCCAAATGATGTTACATTAAGCGTGTCAGATATTCATGGAAATATTGGAACCTGTATTGCAGTTGTGACTGTTGAAGAGGAAAATGCCGTGCCAATAGCAGTTTGCCTTAACCTTACGGTTCCACTGCAACAAGACGGAACAGTTATCATTACACCGCAACAAATAAATGGAGGGTCTTCGGGTGATGGTTGCGTGAATGGATTGTCTATTGACATTGATTCATTTGATTGTACAGATATAGGAACGCCTGTCACGGTGACCTTGACTGTGACTAATGGAAATGGAGATACTTCTACGTGTACCGCCATAATTACTGTGGTTGATACCATCGGTCCTGTAGTTATATGTCCAGCAGATCAGTCGGTGGATGCAGTTGGACAATATGTCCTTCCAGATTATTTTGCAACGGGCGAAGCCACCGCAACTGATAACTGTACAGATCCTATAACTATCTTCTCACAAGATCCAGCGCCAGGAACGGTATTAGGTTTTGGAGTGTATACAATTGAACTTACTGCGACCGATGATTTTGGGCAAATTGGGAGCTGTGAATTTGTTCTAACAGTAGATGACGCTCTTGGGCTTGAAACAGTAGATTTATCTAGTTTAGTGCTATATCCAAATCCAGTATTGGGACTATTAAATATTAATAATCCGAATGGAGTTGATTTAACGAAGATTGTTGTTTATGATATGCAGGGTAGAATCATCCTAATAGAGGCTATGGATGCAATGGCCAGAGATCAGCAAATTGACCTATCCTCGATTCAAAGCGCTACCTATATTGTTAAGATCACTGCGGAACAAGGTGAAATCATCAAGTACCTAGTGAAAGAATAAATAGAGGGAATACACCAAAAATAAAAAACCCTTCCAAATGGAAGGGTTTTTTATTTTAAATATGCTGATTTTACTTCCCCGTTTTGAAGTTAAAAGGAACGATAAATTTTATTGCTCGAGGCTTTCCAGCTAGCATACCTGGCTTGGCCATTTTTGGGATTGCCATAATATTTCGTTTTGCTTCTGCTTGAAGTGCAGCGGATCCGCCACTTACTTTTTTAACATCAACAAGTCCTTTTTCGCTAATCATAAATTCTACAATTACTTTTCCTTGCTCATTGTTTTTATATGCACTCGCTGGGTATTTAAAATTCTTAGAGATGTGTTTTGATAATCTTTGGTTGAAGCATTTACTTCGAACCGAAGCACTACCTTTTTCACAGCCAGGCCAGATAGGGCCAATTTCTGTAAGACTAAGAGTATTTTTGTTCATATTACCCCATTCTTCTTGAGCGAAGAGGGTGGTTGTACTAATAACGAGGCTAAGGATAAAAAGAAGTTGTTTCATGCAGTTTTTTTGGGTTAAATAGCAACTGCACCTTTAATGTGCGGATGCGGATTATAGTCGATTAGGGTAAAGTCATCAAAATTGAAGCCAAATATATCTTTTCTTTCTTGGTTTAGCAACATTTTTGGCAAAGTGCGAATTTCACGAGACAATTGGAGCTCAATTTGTTCCATGTGGTTGTTGTAAATATGTGCATCTCCAAAGGTATGGATGAAATCTCCAGCTTCGTAACCACAAACTTGTGCCATCATCATTGTGAATAGGGCATAAGAGGCAATATTAAAAGGAACGCCTAAGAAAACGTCGGCACTTCTCTGGTACAATTGGCAGGATAATTTTCCATCAGCTACGTAAAATTGAAAAAAGGCATGGCAGGGTGGAAGGGCCGCCTTTCCGTTAGCAACATTTTCAGAAAAAGGTTTAGATGTGTCTGGCATCACGCTTGGATTCCATGCGCTCACTAACATACGTCTACTATCGGGGTTGTTTTTTAAGGTGGTTATGACATCCGTAATTTGGTCAATTTCTTCAGAATTCCAGTTACGCCATTGATGACCGTAAACGGGGCCTAAATTACCATCTTCATCTGCCCATTCGTTCCAGATACGAACACCATTTTCTTGCAGATATGAAATGTTAGTATCACCATTTAGAAACCACAAAAGCTCATAAATAATAGATTTTAAATGTAATTTTTTGGTTGTAACCATTGGAAAACCTTCGCTGAGGTCAAAACGCATTTGGTGTCCAAAGACACTTTTAGTGCCTGTGCCTGTGCGGTCGTGCTTTTCGGTTCCTTCCTTTACAATATGTTTTATGAGATCGTGATACTGCTTCATCGTCGAAAATATTAAGTGCGTAAATTTAGAAAAATACGGGCTAGTTAGTTAACCATAAAAGGCTGCTTTTATTATAAGTTATTAACTTTTATCCTAATATCATTCCAGCAATAGTTGCTGAAATCAGCGAAGCAATTGAACCCCCTAAGAGTGCCTTCATGCCAAATTTAGATAATGTTTTGCGTTGCCCAGGAGCCAATGACCCAATGCCGCCAATTTGAATTCCGATAGAAGCAAAATTAGCAAAGCCACATAACATATAGGTTGCCATGATAATCGACTTTTCATATCGGAGATGAGAAGCACTTGTAACGTCTTTTAAATCTGCTAGCTGGATGTATCCCACAAACTCACTCGCCGCCAATTTTATACCTAATAATTGGCCCATAAGCGTCATATCTTCTTCTGCAACGCCAATTAACCACATGAGTGGTGCGAAAATGGTTCCAAGTATAAACTCTAAGGATAAGCCATTATAGGAGGTTTTAGCTGCTATGACTTCGTTCAATGAAGTAAAATGCCAATTCAAGTCAAGCCATGTTATGGAGAAACCATCAAAGGAGGCAAGGGCGCCTAATCCACCGTTAATCATGGCGATGAATGCGACAAAAACTAGTAACATGGCACCAACATTAACGGCCAGTTTTAGTCCTTCAGTTGTCCCATTAGCAATAGCATCCAACAGGTTAGAACCTATTTTTTCTGAAGAAACACGTACGTCCGTATTTATTTTTTCGGTTTGTGGGTAAAGCATTTTTGAAATGACAATTGCTCCAGGAGCAGCCATTACGGAGGCTGCTAATAAATGCTTTGCAAAGACCAGTCGTAAGACAGGGTCATCTCCGCCTAGGAAGCCAATGTAGGCGGCTAGTACAGCCCCAGCAACGGTTGCCATCCCTCCAATCATAACCAAGAGCATCTCACTCTTGTTCATTTTCTCCAAATATGCTTTGATGAGTAAGGGAGCTTCTGTTTGTCCTAAGAAAATATTTCCTGCCACACTTAAGCTCTCTGCTCCAGAAATCTTTAACAACTTTGAAAGCAGCCAGCCAAAGGCCTTTACTAATTTCTGAATAATGCCGAGGTAAAATAAAACGGAAGTCAAAGCCGAAAAGAAGATAATGGTTGGAAGGACTTGAAAGGCAAAAATAAAGCCGAAAGTATCCATGTCTTCTACCAATCCCTGGAATAAAAACTCACTTCCTGATTGGGTAAACTCGAGAATTTTAACGAATATTTTACCAATAAAGCCGAAAATATTTTGAATGAATGGAACTTTTAAAACCCCAATCGCAATTATAAGTTGAAACGCTAAACCAATTCCAACAGTACGCCAACTAATTGCTTTTCTATTGGAACTAAAAAGGAATGCGATCAATAATAAGGTGAACATACCCAGCACACCGCGCCAAAGACTATTGAATGAGAAACCCTGTGATGGGATAATGCCGTTTACTTCTGAAGTGTCTTCGACAGCTGCAACAGCAATAGTTCCAAGCTCTTTAGGAGTCACGAATGAATAGCTGAGGTCTTTTTCAGAAAAAACCATCGTACTATCTGTGAGTTGATTGATGCGGTATCTTCTAATGGTGTCTTTCGGACTATTATAAAACAGTACTAATAAGTTGTTTTGTAAAATATAATCACCGGAAGCTTTCAGATTATCTTTAGCCGCAAGACTGTATTCAAAGTGACCATCAGCTAATGTGAATACATCTGTTTCTGGGTTTATGTCAAAGAGTGAATCTTTTGAAGCGTTTTCAATTGAAGAAAAACTCCATGTTTTTTCAGCTTGCTGTCCGTAACTACTTCCGAAGAAAAAAAGTGTGATTAAAACAAGTAAAAATCTTTTCATATGGATTGAATTTGCCAAACAGTTTTGTTATTCTCGCTTCGAAACTTCATCGCGAAGACTTGCAGCCTTTTCATAATCTTCATTAGCAACAGTTTGGTCAAGCATTTCATGAAGTTCCTTTAAGGAGTATTTTGAATAGTCTTCGGTTACTTTAGCTACTACAGATTCTTTGTCATTTCCACTGATAAGTTCTTCAATTACAGCTTCTTCTTCCTTAGAGATTTCTTGGTCTTTTCGCTTTGGAGAAGTTTTTAAATAGATGCCAGCTTTGTCCAAAATACCTTTGTACGTAAAGATGGGCGCATTAAAACGCAGCGCTAATGCAATAGCATCACTGGTTCGCGCATCAATAATTTCTTCAAGGGAATCGCGCTCACAAATAATGCTCGAATAAAATACTCCATCGACCAATTTGTGAATAATCACCTGTTTTACAACAATCCCGAAACGATCTGAAAAATTTTTGAATAAATCATGCGTAAGGGGTCGTGGAGGTTTAATTTCCTTTTCTAAAGCAATGGCTATGGATTGTGCCTCAAAGGCGCCAATAACAATAGGGAGTTTTCTGTCACCGCCTACTTCGTTTAAAATCAGCGCATAGGCGCCATTTTGTGTCTGGCTATATGAAATGCCTTTTATGTTTAGTCTTACTAGGCTCATAGGATTTTAAAAAAGACTTTTATTTTTGTCTTAGATGAATGAACTAAAAAAAAGGCTGTTTAAACAGGGCGTTTCCTAATTTAAACAGCCTTTTTCGAAGGCACAAATTAATAAAAAATTATGCGTTTTGGGCCTTAAAATCTTTTAATTTTTTGTTGAGTTGTGGGATTACTTCAAAAGCATCGCCAACAATTCCGTAGTCTGCTGCCTTAAAGAAAGGTGCTTCAGGATCATTATTGATCACAACCTTAATTTTAGATGAATTAATTCCTGCCAAGTGTTGGATTGCTCCGCTAATTCCAATTGCTATGTATAAGTTAGTAGCAACTGGCTTTCCGGTTTGGCCAACATGCTCGCCATGCGGTCTCCACCCCATATCGCTTACGGGTTTTGAACAAGCGGTTGCCGCGCCTAAAATTTCGGCTAATTCTTCTATCATTCCCCAATTCTCTGGGCCTTTTAATCCACGTCCAGCCGAAACAACTATTTCGGCATCTGCAATGGTTACTTTGTCTGTTGCCTTGTCCACAGATATAACAGTAACACCATCAGCATTCAAATCGGGTGAAAAGCTTTCAATGGCACCAGCCCCTGAATTTTCTTTCAGTCCGTATGCATTTTTAGCCAATCCAAGTACTTTTACGTCGGTATTGATTTCTGTTACTGCGAATGCTTTGTTTGTGAAAACGGAGTGTTTTACTGTGAATGGTGCTGTCTGTAAAGGAAGTTCTGTGATGTTAGAAACATAACCAGCTTCTAGGTTTACAGCAACCAGAGGAGCCATGAATCTGCTATTTGCGCTTGAAGTTAGCACTACTACTTGAGCACCTTCAGCCTTTGCTGCTTGCGCAATGGTTGATGCGTATCCTTCAGCACTAAATGTGTTCAGTCCATCATTTGAAACTTCCAGCACTTTATCTGCGCCGAAGTTTGCTAGTTCGGAAGCAGATCCGCCATTAATAGCAATAGCGGTTACGGATGTCCCCATGCTGTCTGCTATTCCTTTTGCATAAGAAACAGCTTCAAAAGCCACTTTTTTGAATTTTCCTTCTTCAGATTCTGTATATACTAATACTGACATATTATTTTAGATTTTGTACTTACTAGATAGCCTTGGCTTCGTTGTGTAATAGGTTAATCAAATCATCTACATTCTCCACCAATTTAACCGCGCCTTTTGGAGCTGGTTTTTCGAAGGAAACGGAAGTAGTTTCTGCCGTTGCTTCAATTGGGTCTTTCACGTTTAAAGGTTTCGAGCGTGCTTGCATAATCCCGCGCATATTAGGAATACGCAAATCGCTTTCCTCAACCAAGCCTTTCTGACCCCCAACTACAAGTGGAAGTGACGTGCTAACCGTTTCTTTTCCGCCATCAATCTCTCTAACCGCAGTAACACTTGAGCCGTCAACTTCAAGACTAATACAGGTGTTTACGAAATTAGCACCGATTAGTTTAGCGAGCATTCCTGGAACCATTCCGCCATTGTAGTCGATGGATTCACGTCCTCCAATTATAAGGTCGTAACCTGCATCGTTTACAATCTGAGCAAGTTGTTTTGCTACTGAGTAGCCATCTGTAGGTTGGGTATTCACACGAATAGCCTCATCTGCTCCAATAGCCAATGCTTTACGCAAGGTTGGCTCTGTCTCGGGGCCTCCAACATTAACAACATGCACGGTAGCACCTTGTTTTTCTTTAAACCACATAGCACGTGTTAGGCCGAATTCGTCATTCGGATTGATGACAAAATTCACTCCGTTCGAGTCAAATTTGGTATCGCTATCCGTGAAATTTATTTTTGAAGTGGTGTCGGGTACGTGACTAATACACACTAATATTTTCATAATCGTTGCCCACGAAAGTGGGTATCTTTTAATTAAACTTCATTTGTCTTTATAAATACGTTATTCGGAAAAAGAATGCACACAAATAACGATTGTCAAAGATACCAAAATATATTCTAAAATACTATGCGTGCATAGGAAAAGATAAAACGATTCAGAAGAAAAAAGCTTCTCACGTATTAATAATTAGTGTTATTTTTGTTTTCTGAAATTTCTTCAGAAAAAAAATTGAGCATACCCTATGAAGACACTACAATTTAGAGAAGCTGTTTGTGAAGCCATGACTGAAGAAATGCGTCGTGACGAATCTATCTACCTAATGGGCGAGGAAGTTGCCGAATACAACGGTGCTTACAAAGCAAGTAAAGGGATGTTAGATGAGTTTGGGGCTAAGCGCGTCATTGATACGCCTATTAGTGAACTCGGCTTTACTGGAATTGCTATTGGTTCTGCAATGAACGGTAACAGACCTATTGTAGAATATATGACCTTTAATTTCGCCTTGGTGGGTATTGACCAGATAATAAATAACGCTGCAAAGATTAGACAGATGAGCGGTGGCCAATTTAATTGTCCAATCGTTTTTCGCGGGCCAACTGCCTCTGCTGGACAATTAGGTGCTACGCACTCCCAGGCTTTTGAAAGCTGGTTTGCGAATTGCCCGGGCTTAAAAGTGATTGTGCCAAGTAATCCATCAGATGCAAAAGGATTATTGAAAAGCGCAATTCGTGATGATGATCCGGTTATTTTCATGGAGAGTGAGCAAATGTATGGTGATAAAGGAGAGGTGCCAGAAGGAGAATATTTAATCCCAATTGGCGTTGCTGCAATCAAACGACAAGGTAATGACGTAACGATTGTTTCCTTCGGAAAAATAATTAAGGAAGCATACAAAGCGGCTGAAGAACTTGCCAAAGAAGGGATTGATTGCGAAATTATCGACCTGCGTACTATTCGTCCAATGGATCACGATGCTATTCTAACTTCAGTTAAAAAAACGAATCGTTTGGTAATTCTTGAAGAATCCTGGCCTTTTGGAAATATTGCTACGGAAATCACCTATCAAGTTCAAAATCAAGCCTTCGATTATTTGGATGCTCCAATTGAAAAGATAAATACAGCAGACACGCCTACTCCATATTCGCCAGGTTTATTGGCTGAATGGCTGCCAAATAGTAAGGATGTGATTAAGGCTGTAAAGAAAGTGATGTACCGCTAAGACACTTTTTGTCTAAAATTTCCGTTTCCAATTCTGAACTCCTAATCTTTGCTATGAAGCAAACACTGCTCTTCCTATTCCTAATTTTTACAACTTTCCTATATGCTCAGACAAAGGTTAGTGGCGAAGTAAAGGACGAGTTTGGAGAGCCGGTTGCCTTTGCAAATGTCATATTTAAAGATTCTAACGAGGGAACAATTACGAACGAAAATGGCCGATTTTATCTTGAAAGCAATGAAACCTATACCGGTATTTGGGTTTCTTTTATTGGTTACGAGCGAACAAATATTGCTCTAGAGAAATCAATTACCTATGATTTGGTCGTTAGCCTTAAAGAAGAAGCGTCTTCACTGAATGAGGTTGTAATTGTCACAGGTAAGCTTTCAAAAAAGAACAATCCGGCTATTGATATTCTGCGGAAAATATGGGAGAATAAGCGTGATAATGGTGTCAAGAAGCTTAACCATTATTCATATGACAAATATGAAAAACTTGAATTTGACCTCAATACCATTGATAGCGCGCTTATAAAAAGTAAGGTTTTTAAAGGGATGGAGTTTGTCTTCGATCAAGTGGATACTTCACGAATTACCGGAAAAACATACCTGCCTATTTTTATAAACGAAGCATACAGTAAAGTGTATGGTGATAATGCTATTTCCCAAGAAAAAGAAGTTCTCGAAGGAAATAAAAACTCTGGCTTCGAAAATAATCAAACACTCATCGCTTTTGTAAAAGATCTTTATGCAGAGTATGATATCTATGATAATTACTTAAAGTTTTTCGATAAGGCTTTTACAAGTCCGTTATCGCGTACTGGAATCGATGTGTACAATTATGCGCTCATGGATAGTGCTTATCGCGACAACAAATGGTGTTATAATATTGTCTATTACCCGCGGCGTAAAAATGAGCTTACGTTTAAAGGTGATTTTTGGGTGAATGATAGTACTTGGGCAATCAAGGAGATTAATTTACAAGCTACCCAAAGTGCTAACTTAAACTGGGTGCGTGAGGTGTATATTGAACAGGAATTTGATGTGCTGAACGATTCAATTTTTTTAATTACTAGAGATTATTTTTTAAGTGATTTTAGTTTTGGGAAGAAAGAAAAGGCTCGTGGTGTCTACGGAAAGCGCACAACGCTTTATGATAACTACGCTTTTGACAACCCGAAAGAAAAGAGTTTTTATACTGAGCAAATAGACCCGTATCAATATGATATTTACAATCGCCCAGACGGTTTCTGGTCTGAGCGACGTATGGAAAAACTGAGTAAAGATGAGGTAGGGGTTTATAAAATGCTCGATACGTTGAAAACGGTTCGAAGATTTAAAGCACTATATGATTTAGGTGCGACTTTGGTGAGTGGATATTATCAAATTGGCAATATTGACGTGGGACCTGTATTTTCAGTTTTCGGGTTTAATGAAGCCGAAGGAATGCGAATTAGACTCGGAGGACGTACGTTTTATGGTCAGAATGATCCATGGCGTATTGAGGTTTTCGGCGCGTATGGATTTAAAGATGAGCGTTTTAAATATGGGATTTCAGGAAAGTACTTAGTAGATAGAAAATCACGACTAACAGTTTTTGGCGGAAACCGAAAGGATGTCGAACAAACGGGCGCAAGTCTTACTAGTAGCAGTGATGTGCTGGGTAGAAACTTAGCATCTTCCTCGCTAATCACCGTGGGTGCTAATGATAAATTAACACGTATTAATCTAACAACGGCTGGTTTGAGTATCGAGCCATCAAAGAACTTAAATGTTCGCCTTACGGGCTCATACCGTACGTTAGAGTCTGCTACTGAAACGTTCAGTTTAGATTATCGCGTTAAGGAAAATGGAGTGTTCACAGGGGAAATACGAAATATAATAAAGCAACCTGAACTTGAGCTCGCAATAAATTATACGCCAAGGCGAAAGACATCTGGTTACGGTGTGGAACGAACGATCATTAATGATGGCGATTATTCGACCTTCTTTTTGGGTTATACACATGGTTTTAAAGATGTTCTTGATGGCGATTTTGAATATGATAAATTACAAGGAATGTACTCCAGGCCATGGAATATTGGTGGTATAGGAAGATTGTGGTCTACCGTTGAGGTTGGAAAAACCTTTGGAGAGGTGCCGTTAAGTTTGCTTAGCCCAATACCTGGAAATCAAACACTTTTCAGTATTTATAATTCGTTTTCCCAGTTAGATTTCTATGAGTTTGTGAGTGATGAATATGTTTCCCTGCACCTTCAACATAATTTTGGCGGACGCATATTTTCTAGAATACCATTACTTCGTGCTTTGAACTTGCGTGAAATTATTGGCTTTAGAGCCGTTTATGGGCAGCTTTCGCCTGAAAATGCTGAATTCAATGTAGATTCGGATGGTGCCTTTGTTCCGTATCGCGCTCCCGAAGATATCTATTATGAATATAGCGTTGGTGTTGGGAATATCTTTAAGATTTTTAGAATCGATCTCAACTTCCGAGGTAACTACCTAGATAACGACGATGTACGAAAAATTGGCGTGACTGGGTCGTTTGGTTTCTCTTTCTAATTTCCGTGCATTTAAATATTTCGTATCCCAACCTATTTTATTACTTTTGCAATCGCAAATTAAAAGACAAAACTAAATAACACATAATGGAACAATACATTATTTATATGCCAATAGTATTGGCAATTTTGGGGCTAATTTATATGCTCGTAAAGAAATCTTGGGTAATGAAACAAGATGCTGGAGATGGAAAAATGAAAGAAATTTCAGATCACATCTATGAAGGAGCGCTTGCTTTCTTAAATGCCGAATATAGATTGCTAACTATTTTTGTTGTGATCGTAAGTGTCTTATTGGCCATTGTATCTTATTATGTCCCTTCTACACACTGGTTAATTGTGGTCGCCTTTATTTTTGGTGCTATTTTCTCTGCTTTTGCAGGGAATATCGGGATGAGAATCGCAACAAAGACAAACGTTAGAACAACGCAAGCAGCACGTACAAGTTTGCCTAATGCATTAAAAATCTCTTTTGGAGGTGGTACTGTAATGGGTCTTGGAGTTGCTGGTTTAGCAGTATTAGGACTTACAGCTTTCTTTATATTTTTCTTCCACTTCTTTATGGAAGGTGAATGGACAAATACAATGGATATGACTATTGTATTAGAGACGTTAGCTGGTTTTTCTTTAGGAGCTGAATCTATTGCTCTTTTTGCAAGAGTAGGTGGAGGTATTTATACCAAAGCTGCTGATGTTGGAGCTGATTTAGTTGGTAAAGTTGAAGCTGGAATTCCAGAAGATGATCCTCGTAATCCTGCTACAATTGCAGATAACGTTGGTGATAATGTAGGTGATGTTGCAGGTATGGGAGCCGATTTATTTGGGTCATACGTAGCTACAGTCTTAGCCGCAATGGTTTTAGGAAACTACATTATAGAAGCTAATGATATCAGTATTTTTGTTGGATTTGGTAAAATTGGGCCAATTTTATTACCAATGGCAATCGCTGGTGTAGGAATCATTATTTCCGTTATCGGGACACTGCTTGTAAAAATCAAAAGCAACGATGCAAAAGAATCTCAAGTAATGAGAGCTTTAAATATTGGTAACTGGACATCTATTGTTTTAGTAGCTGCAGCTTGTTTTGGATTAGTAACTTGGATGTTGCCAGAAACAATGGACATGAGGTTCTTCGAAACGGATGGTTATATATCTAAAAACATTTCATCTCTGCGTGTATTCTATGCAACGTTAGTTGGTTTATTCGTAGGAGCAGTTATTTCTTCTGTAACTGAATATTATACAGGATTAGGAAAACCTCCTATCATGAAAATTGTACAGCAATCTAGTACAGGAGCAGGAACAAACATTATTGCTGGTTTAGCGACGGGTATGATTTCTACCTTCCCTACAGTACTTTTATTCGCAGGTGCAATCTGGGGATCGTATGCATTAGCAGGATTCTATGGTGTGGCAATGGCGGCTTCTGCAATGATGGCTACTACAGCTATGCAGTTAGCAATTGACGCATTCGGACCAATTGCTGATAACGCAGGAGGTATTGCTGAAATGAGCGAACAAGAACCTATCGTACGCGAGCGTACGGATATCTTAGATTCTGTTGGAAATACAACTGCGGCAACTGGTAAAGGTTTTGCTATTGCTTCTGCAGCGCTTACATCATTAGCTTTATTTGCAGCCTATGTGACCTTCACGGGTATTGATGGAATTAACATCTTTAAGGCTCCGGTATTAGCGATGCTATTTGTAGGGGGAATGATTCCTGTAGTATTCTCAGCCTTGGCAATGAATGCCGTTGGTAAAGCTGCTATGGAAATGGTAGAGGAAGTACGTCGACAGTTTCGTGAAATACCAGGTATTATGGAAGGAACCGGAAAACCAGAATACGATAAGTGTGTGGCTATTTCTACCAAGGCTTCTTTAAAAGAAATGATGCTTCCGGGATTATTAACTATTGGTTTTCCTTTATTAATTGCATTTGTTCCTATGTTATTTGGAATGGACAATCTAATGATCGCTGAGATGTTAGGTGGATATATGGCCGGTGTTACCGTAAGTGGTGTGCTTTGGGCAATCTTCCAAAACAACGCTGGTGGTGCGTGGGATAATGCTAAAAAATCTTTTGAGGCTGGTGTTGAGATCAACGGCGAGATGACCTATAAAGGTTCTGAAGCACATAAGGCAGCAGTAACTGGAGATACTGTTGGTGATCCATTTAAAGACACTTCTGGCCCTTCTATGAATATCTTGATTAAACTTACTTGTTTGATTGGATTAGTTATCGCTCCTATCTTAGGAGGTCATGGTTCAGATACAGCTAATGCTGCGGAGAATGAAATGATCTGGGTTGATGAAGACGGTGTTAAACATAAAGTGGATGCTGATACAGATATAGAGTTTTCTGATGAAGCAATTAAGGAACTAAAAAAAGAAGTTAACGTAACGATGTCTACGGTTGGTGATGTTACAACAGCTGTTGTAACAACGATGACTACCAAAGGCGGAGTTGTCACTGAAGAGATACAGACATTAACAGGTACTGTAGAAGAAATTAAAGCTAAATTAAATGCTTTAGAAATTGTTGAGGTGAATGTTGAAGTAGAAAATTAATATCATCAAGAAGGTGATTAAAAAAGTAGCAGAGCCTACTATATAATTTCAATACTACTGAAATAAAAAAGCCCGATTCATTGAATCGGGCTTTTTTTATGTTAAGATTTTTTTGCTAAAACAAACCGTGAATTTCGGCGTCTATTTTATTAATTACTTCTCCCAAATGTTCTGGGTTATCCACAAAATCTAAATTGTCTACGTCAAGTATGATAAGGTTGCCTTTATCATAGTCATGAATCCAGGCCTCGTAGCGCTCGTTCAGTCTGCTTAGATAATCAATGCTAATAGAATTCTCATATTCACGTCCACGTTTGTGAATTTGCTTCACTAGGTTTGGAATAGAACTCCGTAAATAAATAAGCAAGTCAGGACCTTTCGTTACACTTTCCATCAAATCAAATAGCGACCGATAGTTTTCGAAGTCTCTATTGGTCATAAGACCCATGGCATGAAGGTTTGGCGCAAAGATATAGGCATCTTCATAGATGGTTCTATCTTGAATTACCTTCTTTTTCTTTTCTCTAATTTCAAGAATTTGTCTGAACCGACTATTTAAAAAATAAATTTGAAGATTAAAAGACCAACGCTCCATCTGATTATAGAAATCATCCAAATAAGGGTTGTCTTCAACATCTTCAAATTGAGCTTTCCACTTATAATGTTTTGATAATAAGCGTGTTAAGGTAGTTTTTCCAGAGCCTATGTTTCCTGCAATCGCAACGTGCATAAATCTACTTCTTTGGTTGGGTTAGTGAAAAGGTGTGTACGGATTTTCCGTCATAAATATAAATGAATTCTTGGCTAAGGTACAAGTCTTTTATTGAGTTTTTGGAGGGAGGGAGTTTTAATAGTTTAAAAGCGCCTTTGTTAAGAAAATAGAGGCCGCTTTTGCTCAAAGCAACACAAGTGTCGTCAGAAAGAAATACAGATTTAAATCCTTCAGAAGGAATTTCAGCAAGTAAACTTCCATATCGGTTGAAACTGCGCAGACTTTTCTCAGTAAGAATATAACAGTAATTGAAATTACTAGCCATGGCAATAAATTTCCCTGGAAAAGGTTGCGATATGGTCGTGCTTGTAGTAGTCCTAAAATTGAAAAGCTCCAATTGCTGCGTGTTCGTATTAAACAACCAAAGCCTATTGTTTCCTGCATTTGTGGCTGCAGAAACAGTAGCGAGTTCTGGATTATTAGTAAGTAGCAAGCGCTCAATCTCATTAAGCTTATTGTCTAAAAAAACAACAGTATTGGTGCTTTCATAGAAGACCACGATCTTTAAAGGATTAATTATATCTACTGTACTAATAGGTCCCAAAGAAAAATCCGTGAACCCAAAGTCTTGGACGGGTCCTGTTTTATGTAAAACCCCATTATCAATGGCGTAGGTGTTACCGTAACCGTCCACACCAATAAAGCTTGATGCCGCAAGTGGGAACGATGCAGTCGCTACTAACTCCTGAGAAAAGAGGCTTGAAGATATTAAAAAAGTAAATATATAGATCCACTTCATACAAGTGGAAAGATACAAAATGTGATTAACACAATAGATTGTTTTACGTTGTAACGGAAACTTTTTTTATCCGTCTTTAACCTAAACCTTTTAGAAACATGAGATCAATTTTTACTTTTTTAGGCATATTGCTAATGTCAAGCTTTATTAGAGTTGGGGCACAAAACTTTACGGGAATTGCAACATATAAAACCGACAGGAAAGTCGATTTACAACTGGATAGCACTGAGGTGAATTCTGAAATGCAAAAACAGCTACAAGCGCAACTTCGGAAACAATTTCAGAAGGAATATACACTTCAATTTAGCGCTTCGGAGTCCTTGTACAAGGAAGTTGAAACACTTGATTCACCGAAGCCTCAAGCAGGTGGTATGATGATTATGGTAAGTGGAGGTTCAGATATTTTATACCGAAATACGAAGGACAATAATTACGTGAATCAAACTGAAATCATGAGCAAGTCTTTCTTGATTAAAGACGTTCTAGAGGAAAGTGATTGGACTTTTAAAAAGGAGACAAAAAATATAGGTAATTATACTTGCTTTAAAGCCACTAGGACTGAAGAGGTTTCGGAAAAAACGTTTGATAGTGCCAACGACAGCCTTGTGGAGCTAAAAAAAGAACGCACAACAACTGTTTGGTATACCTTAGACATTCCAGTGTCTCATGGTCCTGGAGAATTTTGGGGACTCCCAGGATTAATACTAGAAGTTAATGATGGCGATCAGTCTCTCTTATGTTCTAAAATCGTATTAAATCCGGAAAAGAAAGTACAGATAGAGGCACCAACAAGTGGAAAAGAGGTGACTCAAGCGGAGTACGACGAAATTCAGGATAAAAAAATGAAGGAAATGCAGGAGCAATTCCATGATTATGATGGGCGTGGTGAAGGTCACAGGATGGAAATTAGAATTGGCGGATAGCGAGATTAAACTTTCGTGGCTAAATAGGGTCTTATGTGTGTTGTAACAAATGGCTACTTTTGTGACTAATTAGTTGCTTTAAATTCTATAATTATGAAAATACTCACCCTTGTTGTTGTTGCACTTATTTCTGTTTCCTCTTTCGCACAAAGTATCAGTGGAAAAGCATATTATCAATCTAAAACTACTGTTGATATGGATGGTTTTGGAGGACGTGAAATGTCTGAAGACATGAAAAAACAGATTATGGAGCGTATGAAAAGTATGCTTGAAAAGACATATATCCTAACCTTTAATAACAATGAGTCTATTTATAAGGAAGAAGAAAAGTTAGAAGCCGGAGCGCAAGGCGGTATTATGCGTATGATGATGGGTAGTTTTACTCCGGGAATTCAGTATAAAAATTTAAGCGATAATAAGATATTAGAGGAGCGTGAGTTCTTTGGAAAGGAATTCTTAATCAATGACACAATTGCCAATTTACAATGGGAGGTTGGTAAAGAATCAAAACAAATCGGGCAATATATAGCCATCAAAGCCACAGCAGTAAAACACATTGATAAAAACGATTTTAATTTTGCACGAAGAAAACGTGACGAAGATAAAAAGCCTGAAGATGGAGAGGTTAATGATGGTAAAGAGTCTAAGGATTCAACAGACACGGCTGCGATGAGTGAAGACCCAATGGATATGATAGAAGTGCCTAAAACACTTATTGTGACAGCATGGTTTACGCCTCAGATCCCTGTAAAGAATGGCCCAGGAGAATATGCAGGATTACCGGGTTTAATTTTGGAACTAAATATTGATAGAACCACCATGCTTTGCTCAAAAATTGTATTAAACCCGAATGAGTCGGATAAGATTGAAAAGCCAACAACGGGAAAGGAAGTTTCGAGAGAAGAGTACAATCAAATTGTAAAAGAAAAAACGGAGGAAATGCGTGAAAATTTCCGAGGCAGCGGTGGCAGAAGAGGGAATATGCGTTTCGGAGGACAGTAAAATAGGCTTCGAATCAATCAAAAAAATTATATGAAAAAATTAATCTGGGCAGTCATGCTCTTGTTTACGGTATCCATTTCGGCGCAAAGTATTAAGGTGCGTGGTTTTATTAAAGACAGTATTGGTGGCCCTCTCGAGTTAGCCAATGTTATTGCTACTGAAAAGGCCTCAGGTGATATCGAAGCATACGCTATCACCAATTATGAAGGACGTTTTCAACTAAGTCTTCCGGTAAATAAGACCTATGTTCTAAGAGCAAGTTTCCTTGGATTTGAGCATGTCGAAAAAGAACTTATAATTGCTGAAAATGCCGAAGACATTGACTATACATTTACACTGAATACGGCTGAAAATGTGCTCGATGGTGTTGAAATTGTTTACGAAATGCCAGTGACTGTGAGCGGTGATACCATTACCTATAATGCGGATTCCTTTAAAACAGGCGAAGAACGTAAACTAGGGGATGTGTTGAAAAACCTTCCAGGGATCGAAGTAAATGATGATGGCGAAATTGAAGTGGAGGGTAAAGCGGTTACCAAGGTAATGATTGATGGAAAAGATTTCTTTGATGGAGACTCGAAATTAGCAACAAAAAATATTCCAGCGGATGCTGTTGATAAGGTTCAAGTGCTTCGGAATTATAACGAAGTAGACCAAATGCAGGGTTTAGGCAACGATCGTGATAATGTGGCAATTAATATAAAATTAAAAGAAGGCAAAAAGAACTTTTGGTTTGGAGAAGTTACTGCTGGTGGTGGTGCCATTGGAGACGATGAGATTGGTTATCTAGCGCATCCGAAGCTTTTTTATTATAGTCCGAAGTATAGTTTAAACTTTATAACCGACTTCAACAACATTGGAGAAGTGCCTTTCACCTTTCGAGATTATTTTAACTTTACGGGAGGTTTCAGAAATTTTAATCGAGGAGGAGGAACGCGCTTTGACGTTAGTGAAAGTGACCTTGGTTTTGCTGTTGCTCAAAACAATCGTGCGAATGAGATTGAAACAAAGTTTTTTGCTGGAAACTTTAGTTGGGTTGCTACAGACAAATTAGATCTTAGCGGTTTTGCAATTCTTTCAGATAATACAACCAATATTATCAATAATGCTATCAAACAATATGTCAGCTTAGGACAGACAGAAACAGCCAATAGTTCAAATGATCAAAACAGTAAATTGGGAATGCTTAAGCTTAGCGGGGTCTATAAGCCAAACGCCAATTTCCAACTAGATTATGATGTCTTGGGGAAAACTTCGAAACAGACAGAAAATGCTGTTACTATTTCAACGGTAGGTAATCAAGCAAATAATATTTCCGAAGGAAAAGAGAATAATCCATTTTCGATTAACCAAAATGCGAATGCCTATTTTACATTAAATGAAAAGAACATCTTTGCAGCTCAAGTACAGCATTTATGGCAAGATGAGGACCCCTTTTACAATGCGGTGCAAGATTCCATTCCATTTTCTGGCATCTTTGTGGACCCAACTGCAGATGCTCCGTTTGATCCATTACAGGAAGCAAATAGATATAATATCAACCAAGAAAAAAACGTCAAAACCAATAAGGTAGACGCGAAGATTGATTATTACTATGTGCTCAATAATACGAGCAATTTAAATGTGACTTTAGGAACCACGTATAGCAACCAGAAATTTAATTCTGGAATTTTTCAAATCCTAGACAATGGAGATGCAAATACCTTTGGGGGCTCAGATTTTAACAATGATGTTACCTATAGTTTTACGGATGCGTTTTTAGGCCTTCATTATAAGGTAAAAACAGGGAAGTTCATTTTCACCCCCGGAATTAGCTTGCATAATTATAATTTAAAGAATCAACAATTAGGCGAATCTGTTACTCAAAATGATTGGATGGCCTTGCCTGATGTGAATATTAGTTTCGATATTAAAAAGAGCGAAACACTAAACTTTAACTATGCTATTTCTTCTGAGTATACAGATATCAACAATTATGCGCAGGCCTATGTGTTTAGTAGTTATAACAAGCTTTTTAGAGGGAATAGAAATTTGGAGAATGCAATGTC
>Ga0114916_1000351_pt1 | contig 32743 bp, 23 predicted proteins | sample MalvirAntarct_66_FD_83501 | JGI IMG/M metagenome (GOLD analysis project Ga0114916, IMG submission 83501) | Marine viral communities from the Global Malaspina Expedition - Malaspina viral metaG Antarct_66 | ecosystem: Environmental > Aquatic > Marine > Oceanic | place: West Anvers Island... | reverse complement strand
GGCTAAAACACTTTCGTAGTATTGCGACTCGCTACGAAAAACTGGCTCGAAATTATAAGTCTATGCTGTATCTGGCTTGTACTATGATTCATTGCAAACTGAATTAGGGACACGCCCTAGTCTGTATTTTATTTAACCGACTGTATTTATTAGTAATAAATTAAAAATCTGATGATCTAGAGTAATGAAACTAGCTAGGTTGGCATGGCTGTTGCATCTTCCTAGCATACAAGTATCTTGTATTGCCTTGCAGCACAAACTATTTATCAATCGGCGTCTGAAGAGTGCAACATTATTAGCGAGATATTGCTAATATAGCAATTGCATTTGTCTGATTGATAAAAATGTGTCATTAATAATAAAGACAGATACTGGCTATTAGTATGAATAACGAGTAAAAACCGTTATCTTCAACCTCAGCACTGTTTAGTAATACAAAGCCATTACCATAATTTCAGTACCATGATAATCACTAGGGAAACTATCTATGTCAAATAAACTACTTGATCTGATCAAATCATCCAACGCTAAATGGGTTGATTTCCGCTTCACTGATACCCGCGGTAAAGAGCATCATATGAGCTTTCCAGCTCACAGCGTTGATGAAGAATCGATGGAAGATGGCAAAATGTTTGATGGCTCATCGATTGCTGGTTGGAAAGGGATTGAAGCATCAGATATGATATTGCGTCCTGATCCTGATACGGCGTTTATTGACCCATTCTTTGATGCGATTACGGTTGTTGTGACTTGTGACATCATTGAGCCATCAACCCTACAAGGTTATGACCGTGATCCACGCTCTATCGCGCGCCGTGCTGAAGAGTATTTAAAATCTACCGGTATTGGTGACACTGCCTATTTTGGTCCTGAGCCTGAATTCTTTGTGTTTGATGAAGTAAAATGGTCTGTGGGCATGTCTGGTGTCAGTCATGAAATCGTCGCTGAAGAAGCCGCTTGGTCAACTAACAAAGACTACGAGTGGGGCAATATGGGTCATCGCCCACGTGTCAAAGGCGGTTATGTACCAGTGCCACCGGTTGATAGCGCACAAGATATGCGTACCGTCATGTGTGATCGCATTGAAGATATGATTGGTGAAGGTTGTATCGAAGTCCATCACCATGAAGTTGCGCCTTGTCAGTTAGAGATTGGCGTTGCTTTTAACACCCTAGTACGCAAAGCAGATGAAGTGCAAAAACTCAAATATGCCGTACATAATGTTGCTCATCAGTTTGGAAAAACAGCAACCTTTATGCCAAAGCCTATCGTTGGTGACAATGGTTCTGGTATGCACGTCCATATCTCAATCTCAAAAGATGGTGTCAATACTTTCTCTGGTGATGAATATGCGGGCTTGTCTGAAACGGCATTGTATTTTGTCGGTGGTATCATTAAACACGCTCGTGCACTTAATGCGATTACCAATCCATCAACCAACAGCTATAAGCGCCTTGTGCCACATTATGAAGCGCCTATCAAGCTTGCGTACTCAGCATCTAACCGTTCAGCGTCTATCCGTATTCCGCACGTTAGTAGCCCAAAAGCAGTGCGTGTTGAAGCACGTTTCCCTGATCCAGCAGCCAACCCATATCTAGCGTTTGCGGCGTTGTTAATGGCTGGTATTGACGGTATTCAAAACAAAATGCATCCAGGTGAAGCGGCTGATAAAAATTTATATGATTTGCCACCAGAAGAAGAAGCACTGATCCCAACGGTTGCTGAAAACTTAGAAGTGGCGCTACAAGCACTAAAAGATGATCATGAGTTCTTATTAAAAGGCGATGTATTTACCAAAGAGATGTTAGAGGCTTATATTGCTCTAAAACAAGAAGAAGCACAGCGCGTCAACATTACTGTTCATCCAGTTGAGTTTGACTTGTATTACAGTTGCTAATTTATAGCTAATACGCCCAATGATTTTAATAAAAAACCAGTTAAGTAGATCTTAGCTGGTTTTTTTGCTCTTGAATATGTGTGTTGACTGAGCTGACAAAATTTCTGTGCAGACGATACTGCTTTAATATGAAAAGTAACGCATAATAGTTTCATCTGTATATTAATAATAAGTATCTATTAGGCTGACTGACTATGACTCTATTATCAAAAAGTAATCTTTTGAATAAAAGTGTGACTTTAAGCCTGCTGACGGGTTTTATAGTTAGCACGGCTAGTCTTTGGATGCCTGTTGCAAATGCCGCTGCTATTTATAAAGTCATTGATGAAAAAACGGGTCAAGTCACCTTTACCGATCGCCCGCAGAACTACGAAAATAAACCGGGCAAGAAAATTAGTGAAACTTCTGTTATAACGGACACTCGCTCTACGTCCAACAGTACTACTAACAGCACTGCAGTAAATAGCAATTCTACTGTACCTGCTAAGCCAATGGTTGCTAGCAATGTTACACCGCCAGCGATGGTAAATGCCTCGAACACAACTCAAGCACCACGTGTCAATTATCAATTCACCATGATTGAGCCTAGCGAAGAGCGTGCGTATCGTCGTCCGGCGCAAAGTATCGTGGTTACTCTACAAATCAAACCTGCATTACAAACAGGCGATAGTGTGAGTATTATGCTTGATGGTAATGAGGTAGCTCAAGGTTTAAGCGCTTCGATTTCTACGGTTGATATCCTACCGGGCTCTCATGTTATTCATGCTGTGATTAAAAACGCGAAAGGGCAGACGTTAAAGCAGATATCACGAACTATTTATGTGATTCAAAATACGCAGACATTGCAAAATAATAAAAAAATTGCTGAGCAGCTTTTGGCTTATCAGCGCTTGCCTTGGCATCAAAAGGTGTTGTTAAAACTGCGTCAAGATGGCAAACAGCCTAATATGCAAACCTTTAATAAACCACAAGTAGACACACCTATGACTCTTGAGCAACCAGCTATAAAGTAGCCTATGATGAATAATGTTATCTAAAAAATAAAGGCAATCACTGATATCAGCGATTGCCTTTATTTATACTCATCTTTTCATATAACTTTGACTGTATTTTATTTAGTCAACTCAATCGTACCATTGGCAGTGACTGAGATGGTGCTGTTACCAGATTCAAAGTTTTGGCTTGGTACAGACGCATCAGCACTCTCAGCTTTCATACTCATTGCATTATACATCGGGCGCGGATAATTGCTGCCAGTGTTTAGATTGACATTGACGACACGATAGCCGCGTGCATCCCAAGCACGGGTCATATTTTTAGCCTGCTGCTGAAAGGCGCGAGAAGCTTCGGTCATTAGCTTTTGCTCTAGTGCATTCTTTTTGATATCTGAAACACCAAAGCTAAGATTTTCCATCACTAAGGTTTCTTGTAAATCAGCAATCAGCTGGCTAGTTGCGGTAAAATCCGTACTTTTTAGATCGATATTTGCCTGTCCTGTCCAGCCAATGATTTTATTGCTTTTATCATAGCGTGGGTAGGTACGCTGTTGCCCTGTACTGACGGTGACAGTTGGGTAGCGTTTAGCGATTTTCAAAGCATTATTAATCGAAGTGTTTAATGTAGTTGCTAATGCTTTTGCATCGGTTGCCTGTGCTTTTTTATATAAGCTAGCAGTGACCTCATCGTTTTGAATCTCTTCTTTTACTTCTGCCTGAAAAGTAAGTTGGTCGTAGCCAGTTGGTGCTGCATGAGCGCTTCCCATCATCGCTGTTAATAAAAGCGCTGTACCAGTGCTGAGAGCAGCTTTACTAGTTAATATGTTTTTCATCATAATCTCCTGAATGACGTAATTGTGTTTGAAGAAGTTAGTTTGAAAGCCATAAAAATGCATTTTATTTATTTGGCATTTTTTACAGCATTTAAGCTTCTTAGCTAAAATAGCAAAATTTAAAAGTATCGCTGTGAGAATTTTGTCACTTAAGTTACAGGCGCATGTAGTATAAAAAGCGAACAGTTTTACGATTGGGGTTGTAATAATGAAAAATTCTTGTATAATCTGCAGCTGGTGGCCCCATTGGTAGCCTCGCAACATTGTTCTATGAATCCCGCCAGGACCGGAAGGTAGCAACGGTAATAGTTATAATGTGTGCCGAGGATGTGCTTTTGGGGTCGCTTTTTTTTGCCAAAAATTTGATAATAAAATATAAATAAGCCAAAATATTGAATACTGATAATAAGCCCTTCATTATAAAGGGCTTTTTTTTCACCTGTCTTTTGTCTTATTTTGAACTTTTAGTAAACTATATAAGTTAAAATACAATACAGTAACTTTTATTAACAATAAGATTAATACAAAGCGTATTGGAGTCTGACGATGAAAGTGTTTGTTTGGTCATTCATTGTAGTGGTTGTATTGGTAATGATTTTTGGTACATCAATATTCAATAAGTTGGTACGCGCCCGTAATCAAGCAAAAAATGGTTTCGCGCAGATAGATGTACAGCTAAAACGTCGTCATGATTTGATTCCAAACCTAGTTGAAACTACAAGACGTTACTTGTCTCACGAGGAAGAGACGCTGATACGCGTTATTAGTGCGCGCAACCATGCTCAGAGTCTGCAGGATTCTAGCAAGCATCAGCCAGACTCGCTTGAACACATGGCGCTATTTGCCAAGGCTGAGAGTATGTTGTCCAAAGCATTAGGACAGTTCTCAGCTGTCGTGGAAGCGTATCCTGAGCTAAAAGCAGACAGCATGATTAAAGAGTTAATGGATGAGCTGACCAATACTGAGAACCGCATTGGCTTTGCCCGTCAGCACTATAATGACAGCGTGATGTTCTACAACAATGACCGCGAGGTATTTCCCAATAATCTGATTAGCACGACTTTTGGTTTTCGTCCTCTTAGTCCATTGGTCTTTGAAGATCGAAAAGCGATTGCACAAGCACCTGTCGTCAATATGGGCTGATGTTTCATTACGTTCGGATGCCTAAATGCGTTTAGCTATTTTTAAGTCAGGCAACTAGATGGATTTTTTTGGTGAACAGCGCACCCGTACTCAGCGTAGCCTATTGCTCTATGGGCTATTTTTTCTCATTGTCTTTGCACATCTGGCAGTAGCGCTGGGTATCATGGCGCTGCTGCTGACGATATTTACTGGTGGCATTGATCATTGGGTGTTGATACTGGTTGTGGTCTGGATAATCGGTAGCTTTGTCATTGGCAGTTTTTTAGAGTACAGACGTTTAGAAGCGGGTGGTCGCGCTATTGCTCAGCGTGTGGGAGGGGTTCGGCTATTTATTGACCATAGCCAAGATGCGTGGGAGCATAGTCAAGGGGTTGCCCATCAGCATGAGCCTGCACCAAAGGTTCGCTTCAGTGCACGCCAAATTGCGGTATGTGATGAGCGTGATTTCCCGCCTGTTTATCGTCGCTATTATGAGATTGCCCAGCAGCTAGCGATTGCTTCAGGTTTTAGTATGCCAATATTATATGTGTTGCCTGACGAGCAAGGCATCAATGGATTCGTTGCGGGTCGTCATAGTCAAGATATGGCGCTTGTAGTTACCCAAGGCGCGCTTGATAAACTGTCTGATGAGGGGCTATATGGTCTGATAGGGCACGAATATGGTCATCTCTTACATGGTGATGCCAAGTTTAATCTACAACTAATGGTTGTGCTGGCAGGCTTACAATTACTCTATGACTGGAGTGATCCAATTTCCAATCATCGTTCCCTTGATACTGATATCACTTCCCATCAGTCTCTATCACAGAGACAAGTTGATCATTTTGCACGCAGTACAGAGGCGCAAACCGCCCGTTTTACCACTCATAGTGAGTGGGTGAATTATTGGCAGCAGCAATCACAACAACAGCAGTCCTCAGCCAAGCGTCAGTCGAAATGGTTGCAAAATAGACCTGTAATAGATCGACAAGCACCGCGTAATATCTGGACATTACTATTACATGGGTTGAGCTTCTCTAGCATGGCAAGTGCTCAACTAATCAAGCACAGCTTTAACCGCGAGCGTGAATTGCTAGCCGATGCGACCAGTATACAGCTCACACGCTCGCCAGCAATTATGGAAACCTTGCAAGCCATTCATCAAGATTCCTTGGGTTCGCGCTTGACAGGTATCGCCGATATTAATGGACTGAGTCATTTTTTCTTTGCCAGTAGCGGCGCCGACCTAGGTGATGTCTCATGGTTTGCCACTCATCCAAGTTTGAGTGAGCGTATGAGCGCCATTAATGCCAATACTTATCACGACTTTGCCATACAAGTTGCCAAAGAAAAACGTATTAATCAGAAGAAAGTACAAGAATTTTATGAGCAGCGCCGGCTGGGTGATTGGGGAGTAATAACAGCAAATAGCCTAAAAAGAAAAAATAATAGCCTAAGTAAAGAATCGCCAGAAAAAATCACACTTCAATCTCAGTTATCACCTAGTATTTATAAGAACAGTGATACAGAAATAAGTAGTGAGTTAGACACGGACTCAGGTCTTGAGTTCGCTGTAGAGAAGGATGTGATAGTTGATGGGCGTTTACAAATAAAAGCAAAGTCGATCGATAAACGTCAGCTGATAAGGCCATGGCAAGCAAAGCATGATAGCGACCTGCTGGCAAAAAATTTAATCAGTACTGCTGATATAAACAAGGTGTCATTGCCACAATATGTGCTTAATCACAGTTACCATCCGCGGGGTGCGCAGGCTTTGATTGAGGCGGTGATGTTATGCCATCAAGGTTGCATATTGTCTACTATTGCCACTTATGATTTATCAGATATCTGGAGTGGTATTCCTAAAGATAGGGTAGTGACTACGACCGATAGTAGCACTAGTTCTACGTCTAATGTAAAACCTCGAATTGATACAATGAGTGATCAGAAAATATTGCCGCATACCATAGACCAGCAGTTACTAGAGGTAGTTGCTGGTATTGATCGGCGGTTAGATAGTGCTTTAATAATATTTGCTATAAAGCAACTATCCCAGCATGATTTATCCGAAAGCGCGATAAATCATTTACGCCTAAAAAGTGAAAGTAGCCATAGCCACCAAAGCCATCTATATTATAAACAGCAAAAAAAATCTCGTACCATGCTGATGCGCTATCAGCACGGCATCATTGAGCTGTTTAAAAGTCAGTTAACCTTCGATTTGAGCAGAAATTTTGCTGATGAAATAGCCAATGATGACGTTTACATGGGTGAGCCTAAACCAGTATTCAAGCGCTCAGAGAATACAATCTCTCGATCACCATCAATTTTGGCGTTATGGCAGGCACTACACTTACAGCAACTACTGCCTATACTGTCTGGTGTTTTAAACCATCATTTATCAAGCGCCAATGAATCATGGCAACTGGAGTTACGAGCTGGTCTAGAGGATATTTATGCCCAGCTTGATCCATCAGGTCAGGTTTTTAAGAGCCTTGGCAGCGCTGAAAAAACAATATTAACGCTACTGGCCTACCGATTATCAAAAGATGTCAAAGGTCAGGTAGCATCAGCTCTGAGTGATAGAAGTTTTAATGTGTCCAATTATGTTGTATATGTACGCCGTCATGCACGCCTGATTGATATTGATTTAACAGCAGTGAGCAATGCAAATTTACAATGGCTACTATTGACTGCACAAAATTTAAATAGTGTGCAATTATTGGCATTGATAGAAGCAGTGCCTGTTTTTATATCATCAAGCATAGACAGTGAAGAGGCTGGTGATAATTATCAAGACAGGCAGCAGAGTGATGGTCAAATAGAGTATAATAGCACTATAAAAAACAGCCATATTGATGATGTCATTACTGATAATCTATATATAGTTAGCAACTATCGTCAATGGCTAAGTACATTGCATACAGTGATGTTACACGATACGATAGTCAGCCAAGATGAATATGATTGCTTAACGATACTGGCAGAGCACTGGCTTGGTGTTAGACAGCTTTTTTAGGTAGATTAGACGATTTCATAGTTAATGCGTCAAGTAATGGTTAACATCGTTTTTGACAGTAAAATCCTGTAAACCCATTTTAGATAAGTAGGATAGTAGAGTCGCATGAGTGATATCCAAGATCCGCAGCTGGTATTACAGCACCGTGTACAGCAGCGTCAGATTTTAGCGATGATGGGTATCAATCAGTGGGTGCAGCCAAGCTCAGAAACTCTTAATATAAGCGATATTGCAGCATCTACTGTCATGCCCAGTATGGCTCAGTCTGATTCTACTACTAGCAATGTCAAGACACAGCCAAATAATGAACAGTCAGTTGTCAGCATCGTAAGTCCAGATGAAGAAAACGTTAAAATATTAGATAGCAGTGCTGACCATGATGTCTCTGCTTATTCATATAATGAAGCGGGAACTGACGACCTCCAAGATATAAGCGCGCATACCTTTAACAAGCAAAGCCCAGTTACTTATAGTTTTGATGCAGTCAGCCCTGATACTGCAGTTGGTTCTAAGATAGATACGGTCGTTCAACAAGACGTTGCCCAGTTTGATGAGCGGGTATTTGCTAATGACAGTCATTATGACCACACCCTTAAGGTAGCACCGTTCGACTTACAAGGTGGTCGTTATGGCGATTGGGTAATCATTGCTGATATTCAAGCGCTCAATAATGACAGCCAAAAACTGTGGCAAAATATTACACAAGCGCTATCAATCTCTTGTGAGACAACATCATTCCCTATCTGTGAGGGCATGGATACGGCTGAGCTTGCCAATGCCAGTTTTGCTGGACATGTCTTTAAAATTGGACGCTGCGAAGAAGAAATAAAGGTGTTGGCGTTGACTGCGTTACCTGAAGGGCTTGAGCATCCCGATTTGACTGCTGCACCAACGTTAGATGAAATGCTTACTGATAGTCGCTTAAAGCGCACGCTTTGGGAGATGATTTCTGGTTCGGCTGATCAACAGTGAAAGTTTTGATGATTTTTTATAAGCAACATAGTCGTTAGCCAATAAAATAAAAACGTAAAAAGTATTTCAATGGTTAACTTTTAAATCCCATAATTTTTAAAACCCAACTAACAACGATGATTTTATCATATTTAGGATAATGATTATGACTACCAAAGCCGCTCCTAACCGTGTACCTAATTTTTCAGCAGGACCTGCTACTATACCGACCGCCGTGTTATCACGTGCTCAAGAAGAGTTGCTAGACTGGCAAGGACGCGGCGTATCGGTGATGGAAATCAGCCATCGTAGTAAAGAGTACATCGCGATTACTGAAAAAGCTGAAGCCAAACTGCGCTCATTGATGGATATTCCAGACAATTATAAAGTGCTGTTTTTGCAAGGTGGTGCCAGCTTACAGTTTTCAGCCATTCCATTAAATCTGTTAAATGGTGGACGCGGTGACTACCTCACTACTGGTGCTTGGTCAGGAAAAGCCATTAAAGAAGCGCAGCGTTATGCTAATTTAGGCCTTGGTGAAGTTAATCTGGTGGCAACAGGCAAAGACAGTAACTTTACCGACGTGCCAGACCAAAGTGACTGGAACCTCAGCGAAGATGCGGCGTATTTCCACTACTGTGCCAATGAGACTATTCATGGTTTGCAAGTATTTGAGCCACCGAAAGTTGATGCGCCTATTATCGTTGATATGTCATCTTGCATTTTGTCACAACCGATTGATGTGTCTAAATTTGGGATGATTTATGCTGGTGCGCAAAAGAATATTGGTCCAGCAGGGCTAATTATTGTCATCATTCGCGAAGACTTATTAGGGCAGGCAAGTGAGTGGTGCCCGTTACTCATGAACTATGAACACCAAGCCGAAAAAGAATCTATGTCGAACACGCCAGCGACGTACTCTTGGTACTTGGCAGGGCTGGTCTTTGATTGGTTAGAAGAGCAAGGCGGCGTTGCTGCTATCGGAAAAATCAATCAACAAAAAGCGGATTTGCTCTATAAAACGATTGACGATAGTAGCTTTTATAGCAATCCAGTCGATCCTAAGTATCGTTCTATCATGAACGTCCCGTTTACATTGGCTGACAGCAGTCTTGATAAAGTGTTTTTAGAAGAGTCAGAAGCCGCAGGTTTACTACATCTAAAAGGTCACCGCGATGTTGGCGGTATGCGTGCTAGCATCTACAATGCGGTGTCGCTAGACTGGGTGCAGCAATTGGTCGACTTTATGATTGCGTTTGAAAAGAAGCACGCTTAAGTCAGTACAGTTTTTGGCAAAAAGACGCACTTTTATGAGTTGCGTCTTTTTTTATGAGCATTGATGCTTATTATTGGTGAATAATGTGTCATTGTGTCATAGAGTCACTTTCACGCTGCAAACCATTAGGTTAAAAAATCTAAGTTTGTTATGATAAAATTTTGTGGCAATTACTGCTTTCAATTATTTTGCAGCACTTCAGTCAATTATCACCATATTCATTGGGCTAGCACAGGGGTTTGTTATAACTTTATTATGATAAAAAATACCATGCTAAAAACTGTCCTATTAGTGACCATGGCGAGCTGGATACCAGCCAGTATCGCGGTGCCGATCACTACTACTGCGCTTGGTCATAATAGTCCTACTGAATATATCGACGCCCCATTTATGCCGTATGCCAATCCAAATGCGCCCACCGGAGGCACATTGTCGCTTGATGCGCGCGGTACTTTTAATGCGGCTAATAAATGGATGACGACGGGGGTAGCAATGGCTGGCACCGACTATCTATATGATACCTTGATGACTGGCTCATTGAATGAAGCGTTTACCATGTATCCGCAGCTGGCAAGTAAGGTTACTTATGACCCTGATGATACCAGCTGGATTATTTATCATATCAATCCTGCCGCACGCTTTTGGGATGGATCACCGGTGACCAGTCATGATGTAAAAGCCACTTACGACGCGATACTGAACAAAGGGCCGATGCATATTCGCAGCTATTTGGGGGATATTAAAGACATTCAGATTATTAATAAACAGCAAGTAAAATTTGTTTTTGCCTCTGATGAAAATAAAGAGATTTTATTAACGGTTGGTCAATTTCCTATTTTTGCCAAGTCCTCTATCGATGCTGATTTTGAAAAAATTAGCCTAACGCCATTGATGGGTAGCGGTCCTTACAAATTAGGGCGCGTTGATGCGGGACGGGCGGTCAGTTATGTGCGTGATCCCAATTATTGGGGTCGTGATTTGATGGTCAATCGTGGTCGTTATAATTTTGATATGATTAAGTTTGTCTACTATCAAAGTGATGAGATTGCTTTTGAAGGTTTTAAATCGGGTCAATATCGTTTTCGCCCAGAGAATAAAGCGTCTAACTGGGCAACGGGTTATAATTTCCCCGCAGTAAAAGCAGGTCTTATTAATAAAGAGTCAATAAGCAGTCAAAATCCAGTGCCGATGCAAGCACTTGTCATGAATATGCGTCGGCCCATCTTTCAAGATATTCGTGTCCGTCAAGCCTTAACAGCATCTTATGATTTCGAATGGATGAATAAAACCTTATTTCATGGGCAGTATGAGCGTTTGCAAAGCTTTTTTCATGGCTCAGAGCTTGCCGCCACTGGCACGCCGACAGATGCAGAGATGCAGGTGCTAAGTCCATTATTATCTAAACTTGAGCCAATGCAGCGCAAAGCAGTATTAATGGAGTGGCAGCTGCCAACCAGTGACGGTAGTGGCTTTAATCGCGAAGGGTTGTTAAAGGCGCGGCAGCTGTTGCTAGATGCTGGATTTTATTATGAAGATATGAAGCTGTATCAGCCGGATGGCAAGCTTGCTCAGATTGAAATTTTAATGACAGGCGAAACCATGGGTCGAGTGTTGTTGCCTTATATTCGTAATCTAAAGCGTTTAGGCTTTGATGTGACGCTACGCCAAGTGGATGGTGCACAATATTATGAGCGTGTGCGTCGTTTTGATTATGACATGGTAGTCGATGTATTCGCCCAGAGCTTATCGCCTGGTGCTGAGCAAGCGGCATTTTGGGGCAGTGCGGCGGCTGATGAGCCTGGTAATCATAATACGGCTGGCATAAAAAATACCGCTATCGATACAGTAACAGCGTTGCTTGCCAATGCTAAAAACCGTGATGAGATTGTACTCTATACTCAGGTGCTCGATCGCCTGCTGCGTGCAGGTCACTATTTGGTGCCGTTATATGGTAAGTCTAGTACCAATGTCGCATATTGGAATCAATACCGTCATACTGAAAAGCTGCCATCTAATGCCATCGGTATTGATTACTGGTGGACGGATAAAAAAGCAGAAGCACGCGTTAATCAATATTTAAAACAGTAATCGACAATGACAGTAAGTGACAGTGACATTAAAAGTAATTTGAAAGAATTTAATAGACATTAGCAATAAAGATAACCACTGGTAAGGATTTAGTATGAGTATTCGTATTCACCCAATTAAAGCGTTCAATGACAACTATATTTGGACATTAATCAATGAGAGTAACAAGCAAGCCATTGTTATTGATCCGGGTCAAGCGGCACCAGTCGTTGCTTATTTAGAGGAAAATGGATTAGAGCTGACGTCTATCTGGACGACTCATCATCATCATGACCATATCGGCGGCGTTGCAGAGTTACAAGAATCGTATCCGATGACGCATCTGGTTGCGCATACTGAGCATAATGTCGATGAAGATCAGACCATAAAGGATGGTAGTACAGTAAGCGCGTGGGGCTGCTCTGCGCAGGTATGGGATGTGTCCGGTCATACCGCTAGCCATATGGCTTATATATTAGATATCGATGGCCTTAAGCATTGCTTTTGTGGCGATACCTTATTTAGTGCTGGATGCGGACGTGTGTTTACAGGAACGATTGAGCAGTTGCATGACAGCTTTAAGCGTCTAAATGGACTGCCATCTGAGACGCTGTTATATCCTGCACATGAATATACTGCTAGCAATCTACGTTTTGGGTTGTCGATTGAGCCTGTTAATGAAGCGATGCAGCAAGCTTTGGCACAAGCAGAAGACAAAACCGCACAAGGCATTCCGACGCTCCCCGTTACTTTAGGACATGAACGTGCGATCAATGTATTTTTACGCACGCAAGAGCCGAGTGTGATTGCAGGTGTAAAGGCTCAGTTTAATACCGATGATGATAAATCTTTGACTGTATTTGCAGCTCTACGTGAGCTTAAAAATAACTTTTAAATTCTAATCAATGCTTTGACTGACGCTTTGATAGTTATTAGCTGCGCATTCTTTCTATTGCCATATTTCTTACTATTAGGAAGCCGCCATTATGGGTCGTTATATCTTAAAAAGGTTGTTATTGATATTACCGACGCTATTTTTGATATTGCTGGCGAATTTTGTCATTGTACAAGCAGCGCCCGGCGGTCCTGTTGAGCAGCAATTCGCCATGATTGAGCAAGGTGCAAAAGACAATGCCTTGGGCGGTAATATTGGTGCGGGTAGTTCAGGTAATAATAGTACGTATCAAGGCACGCGCGGCCTATCAGAAGAGATGGTGGCGGCGATTAATGCACAATATGGCTTCGACAAATCCGCGCCTGAGCGCTTTTGGCTAATGCTAAAAAATTATGCCCAGCTGGATTTTGGGGAGTCGTTTTTTAAAGGGCAATCGGTCACTGATTTGATTATCGAGAAGCTACCCGTTTCAATCTCGCTTGGGCTTTGGAGCACGCTGCTGATTTATATGATAGCGATTCCACTAGGGGTCTATAAAGCCATGCATCATGGCTCAGGGATTGATAAAGTCACAGCCATGCTACTAGCTATCGGCCATGCGATTCCCGTTTTCGTATTTGCCGTTATATTACTAGTGTTTTTTGCAGGTGGCAGCTACTGGAATATCTTTCCACTGCAAGGCTTGACCTCTGAGAATTTTGATCAATTGAGCGTGCTGGGTAAAATCAAAGATTACTTTTGGCATTTGGCGCTACCGCTGCTAGCAAGTACGGTTGGTGGTTTCGCTGGCTTGACCTATTTGACCAAGTTTAGCTTTTTAGAAGAGCTCGGCAAGCAATATGTGCTTACTGCTCGTGCCAAAGGCTTGGGTGAGCGTCAAGTGCTATATGGACATGTGTTTCGTAATGCCATGCTGATTATTATCGCCGGTATTCCAGCGGCTATCGTTGGCATTTTCTTTGCCGGTAATTTCCTTATTGAGATTATTTTTAAACTTGATGGTTTGGGCTTGTTAGGTTTCGAAGCCATTCAGCAGCGTGATTATCCCGTGATATTTGGCACGCTGTTTATTTTTACCTTGGTCGGACTGTTATTACAGTTAATCAGTGATTTAAGTTATCACTTAATTGATCCCCGTATCGATTTTGAGGGGCGCTAATGTCAAGTCATCCATTACCTTCAATGCACTCAAGCGCATCTGCTATTGCTATAGAAAAAAAACGTCGCCTAAATCCTATCTGGCAGGCGCGACTTAATCGCTTTCGTCAAAATCGTCTTGGTGTCATATCGCTATTCATTTTTGCCTTGATATTTGTCATCTGTATGGCAGCAAATGTGATTGCCAATGACAAGCCGCTACTTGTACAGTATCAAGGCAATTACTACTTCCCCGTACTAAAAGCCTATCCTGAGACGACTTTTGGCGGGGTGTTTGAGACCGAGACCAATTACAAAGATCCTGCGGTACAAACACTGATTAATGATCAGGGTTATTATGTGATGCCGATCATTCCGTTTGCTGATCAGACGCCAAATGTTGAGCTGGGTATTCCATATCCAGCGGCACCCAATAGCCAGAATTGGCTTGGTACGGATGACTTGGGTCGCGATGTGCTGGCGCGTATACTGTATGGCATGCGAGTGTCATTATTATTTGGTCTGGCATTGACACTTGCCGGTGCATTAATTGGTATTATCGTCGGTGCGATACAAGGTTATTACGGTGGTTGGATAGATTTGGCTGGTCAGCGCTTCATGGAGGTTTGGGGCGGTATGCCGCAGCTGTTTATGATTATTATTTTGGTCAGCTTATTTAGCCCTAGTATTTTTATGCTATTTGCGATGATGTTATTGTTTGGCTGGATGGGATTGGTTGGTTTGGTACGGGCAGAGTTTTTGCGCGCGCGTAACTTTGATTATGTGCGTGCGGCGCGTAATCTGGGGGCTTCCGACAGCCAAATCATGCTAAGGCACATCTTGCCCAATGCCTTAGCATCAAGCTTGTCACAGCTGCCGTTCATTTTAACGGCCAATATTATTGCGTTAACAGCGCTAGATTTCTTAGGTTATGGTTTACCGCCTGGGTCACCGTCGCTGGGTGAGCTGATGGTACAAGGGAAAAACAACCTTGATGCGCCTTGGCTGGCTTTATCGGGATTTTTTAGTTTAACCTTTATTTTGTCGTTGCTCATCTTCGTTGGCGAAGCACTGCGTGATGCCTTTGATCCGAGGCGCTCTTAATATGACAACTGAGAATATGACAACTGCTACTGAGCAAAATAGTCTTTTAAATGACAATCATAGCAATATATCAAATAAGCTCATGCTGACAGTGGATAAGCTTAACATCGCAACTACTTTGGGTACTGTTTTAGTCGATAAGCTAACGTATGAGCTCAGGCAAGGTCAAACACTAGCCATCGTTGGTGAATCAGGCTCTGGTAAATCGATCGCAAGTCTTGCGCTATTAGGCTTGCTCCCAGATAGCTTGACCGTTACTGGTAAAGTGCAGTTAGCAGATACATTGGGAATGACTACATTACCGATAGCCAACGATAGAACACGTAATGCAGCTCTACGTGATGTACGTGGTCAGCGCATCGGCATGGTGTTCCAAGAGCCAATGACAGCGCTTAATCCATTGCATACAGTTGCCAAACAAATTGCAGAATCGCTCCGTCTAATCGGAGTATCCAAAAATCAATGGCATGAAAAAAGTATCGCCTTGTTAAATGATGTCAATATCACCGATCCTACTGATAAGCTAAATCGCTATCCACATGAGTTATCGGGTGGTCAGCGTCAGCGGGTGATGATTGCCATGGCATTAGCGCAGCAACCTGACATCTTAATCGCTGATGAGCCAACCACTGCGCTTGATGTGACCTTGCAACATGAGATTCTCGCTCTATTAGACAATCTTAAACGTCAGCATGATATGGCGATGATATTGATTAGCCATGACCTCAATCTGGTCAGGCGCTACAGTGATGAAGTCATCGTTATGCGTCAAGGGCAGACTATTGAGCAGGGTAGAACGGCAGCGGTATTTAGTCAGCCTAAAGCAGAATATACCCGCTCGCTTATCAAACAAGAATTTGGACAAGCATTAGATTTATTTGATACTGAGAATCAGCAACCAACTGTATTGAAAGTAAATAACTTGCAAGTACAGTTTCCAATTGAAAAAAGTCTGTTTGGTGGTACCAAACGCTGGTTCGAGGCTGTTAAAGATGTCGATATGAGCCTGCAAAAAGGTCAGGCATTGGGCATCGTTGGTGAGTCAGGCTCAGGGAAAACTACCATAGCGCTTGCGTTAAGCCAGTTAATTAGCAATCAAGCGCGTGTCAGTGGTCAGATAATGGTGAATAATCAAGATATTGCGGCGTTATCAAAACGTGATTTGCGCACCTTCCGCTCACAGATTCAAATGGTTTTTCAAGATCCATTTGCCAGTATTAATCCCCGTATGACTGTCATGGAAATCGTCGAAGAAGGGTTGTTAGTACAAGGCGTTGTTAAAGTATCACGTCAGCAGGCAGTAATGAGCAGTCTTGCTACCGTGCATTTACCGTTAGAGTTTGCGCAGCGTTATCCGCACGAGTTATCAGGTGGTCAGCGTCAACGGGTGGCTCTGGCTCGCGCACTCATTATGCAGCCAAGTCTCTTAATATTGGATGAGCCAACGTCTGCGCTTGATAGCACTACGCAAGTCACTGTAGTGAATTTACTACGTGAAATTCAAGAAAAATTGCAAATCAGCTATGTGTTTATCAGTCATGATTTAAAAGTAGTCCGTGCTTTGTGTCAGCAAATTATAGTGTTAAAAGAAGGCAAGTGCATTGAGTTTGGGCGTACCGAAGACGTGTTTAATAATCCACAACATCCGTATGCAAAGCAATTATTTCAGGCGAATGTGATATAGCCTAAGTAAATGATACTAAATACTCAGAACATAGCAGTTCATACTAATAGCGACATACCAAAAATCGCAATGGTACAATAAGTTTGGACAGTAGTTTACTTTATATAGAACCTAGTCCTATGTATATTATTTGAACCTTGATTTATTCGGTTAGTTCAAACGGTCATTATTACCATTAAAAGCATCATTAAAAAAGGATTTTTATACCCATGAAAAAACAAAATAGTATTGCTAAATTAGTAAGTAATAAGTTAGTAAGTAATAAGTTAGTAAGTAGTAAGTTAGTAAGTAGTAAGTTAGTAAGTAGTAAGTTAGTAAGTAGTAAGTTAGTAAGTACCGATGGATTACAGCATGCTGGCTATTTAGCCGTTGCCAAGACACGCGCCAAAGTACTAAAAGCCTTTGCTTATGTTATCCCGATTAGAAGACCGATGTTATTCGTCGGCGAAAGCTCTTGTGATGAGCTATGCGACATGTTGATTAATGAAGGTAGCACCAATGTCTTTATCGTCACTGATGCGGTATTGAATAAGCTTGGTATACCTGCAAAAGTCACTGATTATCTAGATAGCAAAAATATCCGCTATAAAGTCTATGACGGTATTACGCCAGACCCTACTTTTAAAGTGGTTGAAGAAGGGCTACGCATCTCCGTTGATGCTAAATGCGATTCTATTATTGCTATCGGCGGCGGCTCTGTGATTGATGCAGCTAAAATGATTGCTATGTCACAAGGCAACAACTGCAAGCCGCAGCAACTTATCGGCATACTCAAAGCACGAAAGCCTTCTGTACCGCTGTACTGTGTGCCTACAACTGCGGGTACTGGTTCGGAAGCGACACTTGGTGCAGTTGTATCAGATGATAAAACCCATCAAAAAGCACTATCTATCGACCCAAGAATGGTGCCATTAGCCGCCGCTATTGACCCAGTTATTATGAAAGGGATGCCGGCTCATATCACAGCGGATACGGGTATCGATGTGTTGACCCACGCCTTAGAAGCTTGGATGAGTGCTAATGCGAGCGTCGAGACCGACTATTATGCGGCTTCTGCGGTGAAGTCAGTTATGCAGAATCTGCCAGTAGTATATAAAGACGGCGGCAATCTCAAAGCCAGAGAAGCAATGGGCATTGCCGCTCACTACGGCGGTATTGCCTTTAATAAAGCGGGCCTTGGCTATGTCCATGCCATCGCTCATCAGCTTGGTGCGTATTATAGTATTCCTCATGGTCGCGCCAATGCCATCGTGTTACCTTATGTACTTGATGTCAATCGTCAGGCAAGCAAAAAAAGACTGGCGGAGCTGGCTAGAAAAACGGGTATGGTTGAGGATGGTCAAGCGGGCAAAAGTAATGCTGTGATTGCAGATCATCTTATCGCTCAAGTTCGCGAATTGATTGCCACTTTAAATATCGATCCAACGGTTAAAGGTATGAAAACCACTGACTTTGATAGCATTGCTAAAGCCGCAGCTAAAGAAGTCAGTGATACCTATGCAGTGCCAACATATTTGTCTGCGTCTGAAATCAAGAGCATTTTAACGAAGATTCAGCAAGCCAGTGATGAGCATGCCGATACTGATGTTAAGAGCGATAAAGTTGCATAGATGATTTGCTAAATGAATAACCTAGTGATGAATTAATAAAAAGCTTATTACCGAAGGGTAATAAGATTTTTTTATGGCCATTCATTAAATATGGTGTATATAAACAACACTTTAGGAATATTTCTGTGAGACCCAAGGGTTACATGATATTACCCTTAGGAGCCTTTCATGACACACCGATTATTAGTGAATTATAAATTACCAGCTAAAGTCGTGGGCATGGCGATAGTAGCGAGCAGTGTCTTTTATGTCGGTTGCGCCTCCACTGAAAAACCGCCTACGATAAAAAATGTTTCGATTGAAAATCCTTATGCGCCTACCGACCCTAACTTAGCAGTAGCAACGGTCGCTGGTGGCTGCTTTTGGTGTGTCGAGGCGGGTTATGAAAAGATTCCTGGTGTGGTAGAGGTAGTGTCAGGTTATACAGGTGGCGAATCTAAAAATCCAACTTATAGTACTGTTTCAGCTGGTGGCACAGGGCATACTGAAGCGGCTCAAGTTTATTATGATCCGACCAAGATTACCTACAATGGTATTGTTCAAGCCCTATGGCGAATCGCTGATCCTACTGATGATAAAGGTCAGTTTGTAGATAGAGGCACCCAGTATCGCCCAGCTATTTTTTATAATAGTGAGCAAGAAAAGCAGATAGCCGAAGCTGCTAAGCAATCGCTGCAAGCCTCTGGCGTCTATAAAAAGCCAGTCGTAATCGAGATTGTGCCTGTTAGCGAATTTTATCCAGCAGAAGAGTATCATCAGGATTATTACAAAAAGAATCCACTACGTTATAAAGCTTATACGTTTAACTCTGGTCGCTACCAGTTCATTGAAAGTGTCTATGGTAAAAAATATGAGTTGGATTTCAACCAATTCAAACCGACTGTAACCAGTGCAAAGTCAGAAATGTCGAATACCTCGTCAGCTGCAGTAAAGCCGTTGACAATTAAGACAAGTGCAGGCTTTGACCCAGATACCTTTGTAAAACCGACAAAAGCTGATCTTAAAAAATCACTAAGTGACATTCAATATAAAGTCTCTCAGGAAGATAGTACTGAGCGCGCTTTTGATAACGAATATTGGGATAATAAAGAACCTGGACTGTATGTCGATGTAGTATCAGGTGAACCATTATATTCGTCTCGTGATCAATACAAGTCCGGTACAGGTTGGCCGAGCTTTACTCGTCCACTGAATGCTAGCTTTGTCGTGGAAAAGGCAGATCGAGGAATATTTGGCACCCGTACCGAGATTCGTAGCCGTTATGCAGATTCACACGTCGGTCATGTATTTGACGACGGTCCGGCACCGACGGGTAAACGCTATTGCATGAACTCAGCAGCAATGCGTTTTATTCCACTGGCGCAGATGGAAGCGGCTGGCTATGGTAAATGGATTAATGACGTAAAATCAGCTAGCTAGGCATTGTTTGACAATCTTTAATGGCTTTTCAACATTGTTTAATGACTGAAAATCGTGAATAGTTTGCATTAAAAAAGGATACCTAACTAGGTATCCTTTTTTTAAATTTAACGTTTTTAGTCTATTAAAAAGCAGGTTTACGCTTCGGTACAGCATCTAAAAACTCATTGCGCGCTTGATTGTCATGTACATACTCACCTAACATCGACATTGTGCGCGTAGTAGAGTGTTGCTTATTGACACCGCGCATCATCATACACATGTGAGCAGCATCCATTACTACTGCCACACCGCGGCAGCCCGTCACATCCATAATCGTCTGCGCTATTTGTTCGCTTAAATTTTCTTGAACTTGCAAGCGACGAGCAAACATATCGACGATACGAGCAAATTTAGACAACCCTAACACTTGACCGTTTGGTAAATAACCAATGTGTGCTACACCGTGAAAAGGCAACATATGGTGCTCGCACAATGAATAAAACTCAATATTCTGCACCAATACCAGCTCACGGTTGGTCGATGGAAACAAAGCGTCATTAACGACTTCATCTAAGCTTTGATGATAGCCTTTGGTCAAATGCGCAAATGCTTTGGCAGCACGTGTTGGGGTATCTTCAAGTCCTGGACGATGCAAGTCCTCACCCGTTGAGGCGATGAGCTGGCGATAGGATTCGATGCTTTCTTGGTAGTCTGATGCTATTGTTGCAGTATTGCTCATAAGTTTGGCAGCCATCCAAAATGTGGGTGTAGCTTAACGCTAAATCCTTAGTTACAAACAATGGTTGTAAAGGATTATTATAAAAATTGTGCAAGCTGGGAGGGCTGTGATTATACTCGAAATCTACTTAACTTCATACTGCTGTAGCCGGTAGTTCACCGTTTTATCAATATTAAATGGTATTATTGAGCGGGATTAGGCATTAATACAGTGTAAGCAAATACAGTTTACGACTGTTTACTTAAATCAATTCGTGTATAATAACTCATCTTTCAATTGATACTTCCACTCGCTATTTGTTAGCCAACTATTAAAAATAATCGATCATTTAAATGACCTAAATTGACTTAAAAGGAAATATTATGCTATTACAAGGACAGCGTTTTGTTGTTACAGGCATCGCTAGCAAACTATCTATCGCTTGGGCAATCGCTGAAGCACTACATCGTGAAGGCGCGTCGTTAATTTTGACTTATCCTAATGATAAAATAAAAAAACGGGTAGATATGGCGGCTGAAGCATTTGAGGCTGACTTAGTCCTTGAGTGTGACGTGGCATCAGATGCGTCTATTGAGGCTTGTTTTGAGCAAGTCACTGCCCATTGGGGCGATGGCATCAATGGCGTAGTACATGCGATTGGCTTTGCACCGATGGATCAGCTTGATGGTGATTTTGTCAATGCGACAACCCGTGAAGGCAGTCATATTGCGCATGATATTTCAAGCTACAGCTTTGTGGCATTGGCAAAAGCATCGCGTGAGCTACTTGCTATGCGCCACGGCTCAATGTTGACGTTGACTTATGAAGGCAGTATTTCAGTATTGCCAAACTACAACGTCATGGGTATGGCAAAGGCGAGTCTTGAAGCCAGTGTTCGCTACCTTGCAACTTCAATGGGCGGTGAGGGCATTCGCGTCAACGCGATCTCGGCAGGTCCTATTCGTACGCTTGCCGCCAGTGGCATCAAGTCATTCCGTAAAATGCTTGATATCAGTGAAAAGATTGCACCTCTACAGCGTAATATTACTCAAGCTGAAGTCGGTAATGCCGCGCTATTTTTATTGTCGCCTTGGGCGTCAGGTATCACTGGTGAGATTATGTTTGTTGATGCAGGCTTCAATACGGTTGCGATCAGCGAGCAGCTAATGATGCTTGATGAGCCTAAATAGTTAAAAGGCAATTCTCAACGATATATAATGAGAAGTAAGGAAGGCAGCCAATCGGCTGTCTTTTTTGATTATACTATGGGTTTTTTGCTGATAAGCCATTAAGCGACGAATATGATAACCAAATTACCAAGATGGATATTGTGGGGTGGCGCCGTATTGGCATTCAGTGCAGGCTGTGTCAATACGGCAGCATTAATGGGTTTTACCAATTTATCTGTCTCGCATGTGACAGGTAACGTAAGCTTGTTTGCCGCTGCCATCGCTTATCTAGACATTCGAAGCCTTTTATTTATCGGCGCGTTACTGCTGTCGTTTTTGGCAGGGGCAATTTTGAGTGGCTTTGTCATTGGTCAGACATCATTGAAGCTTGGTCGACGTTATGGCAATGCGCTTTATATTGAAGCGGCATTATTGTTAATAAGCTATTGGTTATACCAGCAGCATGATTATCTAGGACAGCTTGCCGCTGCTATGGCATGTGGCTTACAGAATGCCATGGTTGCCACTTATAGCGGTGCAGTGATTCGTACCACGCATTTAACAGGACTAACCTCAGATATGGGCGCTGCCATCGGTAATTGGCTGGCGGGTCGTCGCATCAGTAAGCCAACATTAGGTTTTCAGGCGATTATTTGGTACTGTTTTTGCGCTGGCAGTGCTGTAGGTGCTTTTTTATATGCCAGAGTGGGCTATGGTGCGTTGTTTTTGCCTATTACTATTGTTTTGAGCGCAGCCTTCGTATACAACTATGTATCAGACAATCTACCAGAGAAAAGACAGCCAAGAAAAAAGCGCCCATCAGTTTGATAAGCGCTTTTTCATTTTTAAATTTTATTTCAATAGAATCCAAACAGACTACTGATCGTCTTCTTTATGGTCTTCATGTTCGTGCAACCCTTGCATCATATCTAACGCAGAATCGTCAGTACGCTGCTGATCTTCTTTAGCCAATCCATCTTGGTTGATGTCTTTTGGTGCCATTTTCGTCGTTGAGTCAGTTTTGTTGTCATCTGCCATGAGAATCTCCTATTTGTTTTTATTAACGTTCTTCACCAACTCAGTATGTGATACAGCTTATGAGTTGTACAGGGAAGATATGAACATATTTAGTGACGGTATGTAACTTTGTATCAAACTGACTTCTGGTTTTTCAAAATAGACTTAAATCCATACCTATAAAGCCAATTAGTTTTGGGTAGATGAAATAAAGAGTATATTTCTGACAAGGTTATCAATATGTCTATATTGATAATAATTTTGTGGATAATATTTCTGCTATGATGGCACCTTGTTTTTGTAAGCACTGTTATTAAGTACGATTATAAAGGTATGGTTAACGGCTGAAATACGTCTTTATATTTATAATTTTTAACACCGTCTTTGGGTACAATAAGGACATTATATGTCAGAGAAAAAACTAGATAGCCATCTTCCTAACGATGGCAATGAGTATTTATTTACAGATACCTTCCCAAAAGGTACCGGTAAAGGATTGATAGTGGTCGCTATCGCGGCGGTTATCAGTCTGTTTATCTATAATGTATTGCCGTATGATATCAGTGCCAATAAAGGCCTCGCCATGTTGTTCTTTATCGGCGTTTTATGGTTAACTGAAGCGGTACATGTGACGATTACAGCGATATTGGTGGTGGTCATAGGAGCGCTAATTGGTTTACCGGATTTCGATGCTGAAATTGGCTTACAAAGCTTTGCTAATCCAATTATTTATTTGTTCTTTGGTGGCTTTGCACTAGCGGCGGCATTGCATGTGCAGCAATTAGACAGGAAAATAGCGCTCAAGATTCTGTCCATGTCAGGTGGTAATCTGAGGAATGCGGTATTCCTAATATTTGGGGTCACCGCATTTTTATCGATGTGGATATCAAATACCGCGACCGCTGCGATGATGCTGCCACTGGCGCTTGGTATTCTAACGCAGGTTGACCGCGAAAAAGACCGTGGCACTTTTGTGTTCGTACTATTAGGTATTGCCTATTCTGCGAGCCTTGGTGGTTTGGGTACGATCGTTGGTTCACCACCCAATGCTATTGCTGCAAAAGCACTGGATATCGCGTTTGTCGATTGGATGAAGTTTGGTATTCCGATGATGTTGGTGCTGTTGCCATTATTGCTCGGTGCGATGTATTTATTCCTCAAGCCCAATCTTAATCGTCAGGTCACGCTGAACGAAGATGATGAGGCTATTGCATGGAATAAGCCGCGTGTACTGACGATTATTGTTTTTATCGTCACAGCGTTAAGCTGGATACTCTCGAAACAAATTGGTGCCGCACTTAATATTGATGATGTTGATTCTATTGTGGCACTGTTAGCAGCATCAGCAGTGGTCAGCTTAGGGTTGGTCTCATGGAAGCAAGTTTCTGACAATACTGACTGGGGCGTGCTCATGTTGTTCGGTGGTGGTATTGCGCTATCAACGGTGTTAAAAGTTTCAGGCGCATCGTTGGTTCTTGGTCAAGCAGTTGCTAATGGACTGTCCTCTGCACCGCTTATCGTCGTGGTACTGGCAGTTGCAGCATTCATTATATTCTTGACAGAATTTGCTTCTAATACGGCTTCTGCTGCCTTGTTAGTCCCTGTGTTTGCGGCTATTGCTGAGCAAATGGGTCTGCCACCTGCAGTATTAGTCATGATTATTGGTATCGGTGCTTCTTGCGCATTTATGCTACCAGTTGCCACGCCACCAAACGCTATTGTCTTTGGAACGGGTCTTATTAAGCAGACAGAGATGATACGTGTTGGTGTCATACTGAATATTATTTCTACCTTTATCATAGGTTTGTGGGCATATTTTTTCTTACTATAACCTATAAGTGAAAACAGTTATAACCGAACAAACCCAATGTTTAAGTGATTCTTAAACATTGGGTTTTTCATTTACTAGTAGTCATAATGTCGGTATAAAATACTTATCGTTTCTTTCTTGTTATCATTGATGTATTAGCTGCTCAAAGCAGATTGGGATGACTATTAACTGACTAGGTTTATCTAACAAGGAACATATAAGATGTCTAAGGAATCTCTAAAATGCCAACCCTATATATGATTCAATTAGGCGGTCGTCCCAAAGGACGGTTGATTGAACAACATGATATATTTTTTGGCGTGGCCAATCAGGTTAATGAATTAATAGCAGATATCAATAATCATTGGCCTGAAGTGAAAAATAAGTGGCATATTGATTCATACCGCGCTATTAGCAAAGTTGATAATTATGCGATTAAATTAGTGGAATCCAATATTCAAACAGAGTGCGCCAACGACTTAAAGCTATTCTTTATCAATTTAGGCGGCTATCAGCAGGGCAGTTTTGAAGAATTTCATTATAAGCTACTTATCGTGGCTGATAGCCAAGCAGATGCAGTTAAACAAGCAAAACAGAGCGAATTTTATAAACAATTTACTTTTAAAGATAAAGCATCGCCTTTTAACGCTGCTTCACATATTGATGACAAGTTTGAAGTAGATATAGACAACATATATAACGTCAATGATCTTATCTCAAATGTTAAAATCATTATCGAGCCTCTTGCCAGAGCGCTTGATAAAAGTATAAATGTCATAGAAGATAAAAAATACGTAGGATATTTAAGTATTAAAAATCTTAAAAAATTAGCACTGTGATAATATTAATTGTTGCTTATGAGTTTATGAGTTTATGAGTTTTAAGAGATACGTCTAATCACTCCTTATCTCCGTGAGATTTTTGGTTATTTTATAAATTTGATACGTTCTATAAGCAACAACTCAAGTTTAGGCCATACACGAGTAACTTGAATCGCAGCTCAATTATCCCCATAATCTAACTACTTCTAAATAATAAATAGCCTAAGTAAATATGCCTGATACTTCAAAAGAAAACCAAGAAAAAAGCCAGCCTGTACAAGCCGAAAATCTGAACGCCGAGACAAAAAATACGCAGAAAAGTGTGGATACTCAACAGGTTATTTCTGTTGCTAATTTAACTGTGCTCGCGAAGGACGAGTATTATCTCAGTCGCCTTGAGCGTGAGCTGGCACGTGCAAAATCGTCAGCTAATAAAAATAGCAATACGGATGACAAAAACAATGTTAAAAATAGCAATGATTTGGATAAAAAACGCGCGCAATATGAGCAATTAAAAGCTCGCTCGCAACAAGCGGTGCAAGCGCGTATAGAGAGCATTCCAGATAGGCTGGCAGAAAAACTGAATCATGATCTCCCTGTTAGCCAACGTGGTGATGATTTGATTCAGGCAATCATCGATAACCAAGTGATTATCGTTGCAGGTGAGACAGGCTCAGGTAAAACTACGCAGCTGCCTAAGTTAGCAATGTTAGCAGGGCGCGGTATACGTGGGCAAATAGGGCATACACAGCCTCGACGACTGGCGGCACGCAGTGTGGCAAACCGTATCGCTGAAGAATTGGGCGAGCAGCTTGGTAATACGGTCAGCTTCAAGATTCGCTTTAATGAGCAGGGCACGGCGCAATCTGTCGTTAAACTAATGACTGATGGTATCTTACTGGCTGAACTTGGTCATGATCGTTTTTTGAGTAAATACGATACTATTATTATTGATGAAGCCCATGAGCGTAGTTTAAACATTGACTTTATTATGGGTTATTTAAAAAAACTGCTGCCCAAGCGCCCTGATTTAAAAGTCATTATTACCTCAGCGACACTGGACACTAAACGCTTTAGTGAATACTTTAGTCGCTACGATAATAAGCTTAAACGGCAAATTCCTGCGCCTATTTTTAATGTCGAAGGACGAAGCTTCCCTGTCGAAGTGCGTTATCGTCCGTTAACAGATGAGCCAGTAACCAGCTCAGACGATGATAGCTACGACGACTTTGAAGAAAATCTGCCACGTGCGGTGGTTGCTGCAGTGGAAGAATGCTTTAGCGATGCACAAAGTAAAGGTCATTCTGATCAAGCAGATATCTTGATATTTGCAGCCACTGAAGCTGAGATTCGTGAGCTCCAGGAAGTACTTGAGCGTCATGGACCTAAGCATACAGAAGTGTTGCCACTATTTGCACGGCAGACTTACGAAGAGCAACAGCGTATCTTTCAGCCATCAGGTCGCGGCCGACGTATTGTTATCGCGACTAACGTCGCTGAGACGGCATTGACCGTACCGGGTATCCGCTATGTGATTGATTTGGGTTTTGCGCGTATATCACGCTATTCTTATCGTTCGCGCGTACAGCGTTTACCAATTGAAGCCATCTCGCAAGCTGCTGCCAATCAGCGTAAAGGGCGTTGTGGTCGTGTTGCGCCGGGTGTTTGTATTCGTTTATATAGCGAAGAGGACTTTACTGGTCGTCCTGAATTTACGGAACCTGAGATTTTACGCACTAACTTAGCATCCGTTATTTTGCAAATGGCAAATCTGCGCCTAGGAAGCGTCGATGATTTCGCCTTTATTGAGCCGCCTGACAGTCGCTTGGTTACTGATGGACATAAATTGCTTGATGAGTTAGGCGCGATTACTGCTAAAAACGACGTACCTTCAGCTAAACAAACTAACAAGCCAAAATCAAAACAGGGTCTGGATCATCTGGTTCTGACACCGACTGGTCAAAAGATGGCACGTATGCCAATCGATCCAAGGCTGGCACGTATGCTGGTAGCTGGTAGCGATTTTGATTGTATCCGAGAAATGCTCATTGTCGTTGCGGCGCTTGCTGTCCAAGATCCACGCGAGCGGCCAGTAAATAAGCGCCAGCAAGCGGATCAGAAGCATGCTGAATTTCGCCAAGATGATTCTGATTTTTTATTCTATTTAAGTCTGTGGAAAGCCCTGTTTGAGAAAGACGAAGATGGCAATAAGTTGTCTGGCAATCAGCGTAAGCAGTTTACGAAGAAAAACTATCTAAGCTTCCCGCGTGTACGTGAGTGGAGTCAAACCCATCGTCAGTTAGTACAAATGGTCACTGATCTTAAGCTGACTGATGCTAATGAGGCAAAAACTGCTGACAAGCATGCCTCGAAAGAAGTGACTCACAGTGACCCTACCGCGATTGAAGATGAAGCACTCAAAGCGGTTAAATACGCCAATTTACATCGCGCATTGTTGACGGGTCTGTTGTCTACGATTGCTCACAAAACTGAAAATCGTGGTGAATACTTAGCCGCTCGCCAGCAGAAAGCCAAAATATTCCCAGCCAGTACGGTTTTTAAGCAAATACCACCTTGGGTCATGGCTTTTGAAGTGGTCGAAACCTCACAAGTCTTTATGCGTACCGTTGCCAAGATTGAACCAGAATGGATTATTTCAGCCGCCGGTAACTTATTAAAATATCACTACTTTGAGCCACATTGGTCGAAAAAAACTGGCCGCGTTAAAGCTTATGCCCAAATCAGTTTATTTGGTCTGATTATTATCAGCAAGCAACTGACCAACTATGAGCAAGTTAATCTAAGCGAGTCGCGCGAGATATTTATCCGTGACGGTCTGGTTACTGGAAATTTAGGTAGACAAGCACCGTTCTTACAGCATAATATGGATAAAATTGCTGACATTGAACGCATCGAGGATAAATTACGCCGCCGTGATCTATTGGTCGATGAAGAGTCCTTGTATCAGTTTTATGATAAAAAAATCCCCGATCATATTGCGAGCCGCAAAACGTTTGAAGACTGGCGTGCCGAAGTTGAAAAAACCGATACTAAGTATCTGTTCTTTACCGATGAAGACGTGCTTAATAGCCAAGCACCGACCACAGGCGATTTCCCAGAAGTTTGGAAGCTGGGTGACTTAAAGCTGCCACTACGCTATATCTTTGATCCAGCAAGCGATGATGATGGGGTAACCATCCGTGTGCCGCTTGTCGCCCTACCGCAGCTTGATGCGATTGAGCTGTTATGGGGTGTACCCGGTTGGCGTTATGAGCTGGTATTGCAGTTATTAAAATCATTACCAAAAGACATTCGTCGCCAGATTGTACCTATTCCTGATACTGCTGATAGTTTGTTTGATGAGTTGCAGCCTGCGGGTGGACAGGGGTTATTAAAACAGCTTTGCCAAGCACTTAACCGCCGTGGCATTATGTCAGTCACCGCCGAGCATTTTAATCCGTCTAGTATTGATCGTTATTTGCAGCCACAAATCTGCGTGGTCGATGATAAGAACCGTATCATCGAAAAAGGACGCGATCTGCAAACGCTACAGATTCGCCATGCCTCTCAGACTCGCCAAGCGGTGAATGAGCAGCAAGGTGCGCATACAGAATTTCCTGAACACTTCGCCTTTAGTAAAAACCATCATAGCGCAGGGGTGGTTATGAAGCAGTTTGCTGCTTTGGTTGCTGATGAGGCAGGTGGAGCGGTATCTATCCATCAATATACCGATGTTAATGCAGCACTGCAGGCGCACCGTATCGGGGTGTTAACGCTAATCAAAAGCAGACTTGGCTCAAAGAAAAAACAGCTGACCAGTCAAGTCGACAACATATTTAAACTGGCATTCGCACCGCTTGGTGATATGGAAAAGCTTAAAACTATCATCATTGATGCGACTTTAGATGCAACACTCGAAGAGCACTATGTATTGTTTGATCATACGGCAGACCTACCTGAGAGTGCTAATGATGTTGCGGTTGGACTCAGTGAGGAGCTACCCTTTACTCCTGAAGAGTATAGCCAAACGCTCGATGTGCTACTAAGTAACTTCTTGCTGGTTGGTCAAACGGTTATAAAAACGCTCAAAAGCGTTTATACCCGCTGGCAACGTATTCGCCAAAGCATGCTAATGCTTGATCGAGAGATATTTGGCGAGTCTATTGAAGATATTGAAGATCAGTTAGCAGATTTGCATTTGGCTGATTTTGTTTATCGTATGGATTATAGCCACTGGCAGCAGTATCCACGCTATCTGGAAGCGCTAGAGATTCGTATCGATCGTCTTGAGCACAATGTCGAAGCCGACCTCGATGGCGTCTATGCCCTTGACTTACATATGGAAAGACTTGCAGGACGTGCTAATGATAAAGCCATCAGCGATTACCGCTGGATGGTCGAGGAGTACCGCATTCAACTGTTTGCTCAGCCGATGAAAACCCGTATAGCGGTATCGCCCAAGCGTCTCAGTAAGATATGGGATAAAATGAGTTAGCATAAAAGTAAGCACTTCAGTAACCATTCGCAAATTTTTATGGTCATGCTTTTAGTTGCCACTTTCTAAAAGTATGACACTCTTGTCCGTATTATCAAAAAGCTTATTCAACCGCTTATATAGATATCTTAGACATTATCATGACACTGGCTGCTAAGCTTATACCTTACAAGCCTTTCTAGAGGAATAAATATTCAAGCAATCGCCATGCACTGATTGCTAACCTCTACAGTGTTTCAGTTATCATTTTTACAAAATTAATGCATCTCTTTCACGTTAACAGTCGTATTTGAATCTCTGTCATCTCCTACATTGGCTGGTGCTGTGACCGCATTTGTACAAGGTATTAGTTTGTTATTACTGCAATTATTCCGTACTTTGCCGGATTTTTGCGTGAGTGGTCAGGTAGCTTTCAAGCCGTTTGGCTGATGCTACTTATCACATTGGTGAGCATGCTGATTGTTACTATGCAGTTTGCGCCTGAGAGTTATGCAAAGACAATGAATTATTCATAAAATCAAATCAAGGATTGAAGATGGGAATTAAAGCTATGGATAGCGTCTCTTGTACTGAGACAAAAGATACAAAAATCTCGTTACTCACAGGCGAGATGGCACAAGATATGGTGAATGCTGCATTTATAGAGTCTAAAAGGCATGGTCTAATGGTATCGGTGACGGTGGTTGATCGTTCTGGGCAAATACTGGCCTTTTTAAAGGATCACCGAGCGGGTGTGCACACTATTCGCTCAAGTTATAAAAAAGCCTATACAGCCAATTCGCAAAAAAGAGAAACAGCGGTCATCGCTAGAGGCGTTGCGGACGGTAGTATTGCTGCCGACATCAGGTACCTTGATGAAAACATACTGATCATGCCGGGCGGTATTCCTGTCTATATCGATGGTATTGTGGCTGGGGGTATTGGTGTGGGCGGCGCACAGGGCAATGAAGACGTAAGTATTGCTCGCGCAGGCTTAAGCGTTTTAGAGTAAATATATAGGGCGAGTTCCACGCACTAATTTTTAATTTTCACAATCTTTAGACAGTGCGTAGGTATAGCTTATAGATTTTCCCCAAATAATGCAGATATCAATAAAATAAAAAAAGGCTGGATTAGCAATCGCTAACCCAGCCTTTTTACGTTAAAAAAGAAAAACTAAGGGGTTAGTTTGACCTTTGGATATACCATATTAGCAGGAGAGAGTAGGTTGTCTAACGTCTCTTTATCCATCAGGTTCTCTTCTAGAACGATGTCATAAACACGACCACCGGTTTCTTGGGCTTTTCTTGCCACATAGGTAGACGACTCATAACCCAAATGTGGGTTTAATGCGGTGACCAGACCAATATTGTTGAATACTTCAGTATTACACGCTTCATTATTCATCATTACGCCATCGATGCAGCGCGTGGCAAATATCTCACAGATATTTGCCATCATGCTCATACCGGTAAATAAGTTGAAAGCAATGACTGGCTCAAAGACATTGAGTTGTAGCTGAGCGTTTTCTGATGCCATGACGATAGTGGTATCAATACCCATTACATGAAAACACGCTTGATTGACCACCTCAGGTATAACGGGGTTTACTTTACCCGGCATGATTGAGCTACCAGGCTGCATCTCAGGCAGGCGATATTGTGCCAAGCCTGCACGAGGACCCGAGGATTGCAAGCGTAAGTCATGAGCAATCTTTGATAGACGAGCAGCAAATAGACGCAGATTGCCAGACAAAGCAACATAAGCACTGGTATCTTGTGTGGATTCAATCAAATCTTCAGCGATATAATAAGGTCTGCCAGTCAACTCTTGTAATATCTCAGCACACAGCTCTGAATACCCAGCAGGTGCATTCAAGCCAGTACCGATAGCGGTACCGCCCATATTAATCTCATGAAAGAGTGCGCGAGTTGACTCGATACGTGCCATCTCCTTTTTGACCATCGTTGCAAAAGCGTTGAATTCTTGACCTGCAGTCATCGGTACCGCATCTTGTAAATGGGTGCGTCCCATTTTTAATTGATCGGCAAATTCGATGCTTTTGTTAATTAGGCTTTGATGCAGTATGGCCATCTTTTCTAACAAATGGGTGCAATAGTCATCCAAGGCAACATTGAGCGCCGTTGGATAGGCATCATTGGTCGACTGCGAAAGGTTGACATGATTATTTGGATGCACATGCTGATATTGCCCTTTTTCATAACCTAATATCTCTAAAGCACGATTGGCAATGACCTCATTGACATTCATATTGGTTGAGGTGCCTGTGCCGCCTTGAAACATATCGACGATAAATTGGTCATGATATTTATCAGCGATTAAGTCATCACACGCGGCGACAATCGCATCTTTAACGGTATTATTTAATACTCCAACTTTATTATTGGCAATAGCAGCTGCTTTCTTGACGGTAGCAAAGGCACGGATAAAGGTAGAGAACTGATGTAAGCGCACACCGCTCACAGTGAAGTTTTCAAAAGCACGTAAGGTTTGTATGCCGTAGTAAGCGTCAGCTGGCACATCGCGATGACCAAGTAAGTCGTATTCTTGGCGAGTAGTGGTTGTCATTTAATAAAATTCCTTCAATAAAAAGCCCTGATAAAAACGGCCATCGCCTGCGATATTTATAAAAACCCTGTTATCACTATGGCGATGTCGCCTCAAATGAGCATTATAGATAACATTTCAGCATAAGCGCCTTATATTGTGACTAATATGGCTG
>Ga0114916_1000344_pt1 | contig 33070 bp, 30 predicted proteins | sample MalvirAntarct_66_FD_83501 | JGI IMG/M metagenome (GOLD analysis project Ga0114916, IMG submission 83501) | Marine viral communities from the Global Malaspina Expedition - Malaspina viral metaG Antarct_66 | ecosystem: Environmental > Aquatic > Marine > Oceanic | place: West Anvers Island... | reverse complement strand
GTAGAGAATAAAATGTAATATAATGAAGTTTAAGCTGCGGGATTTTCTAACGAAAATCCCGCAGCTTTTTTTATAGGTTACTTCTCAATTACCTCAGCTCCCTTAGGCATTAAAAACACGCTGGGTTCTAATATAGTTGCTGTAGCTGTGACTTTGCTAAAAGTCATTGTATTGAGAGCTTTGACTGGTTTGCCATCTTCAACAGTATACCAAACTAAGTCTTTTGGAAGCGTTAGTCCATTTACTAATTGCCAGCTATTATATTTTATAAAGTGCCAGTCGTCATTCTTTCCCTCTTTTCCATAGGTCACCGTATACCCCAACCATTCCATATTATTGCTGTCAGGATCATAGTAAATGATGTACTCATCGTCTGCAGAGTACCCCACGCCAGCATCATAAGAGATTTTTATCGCTGCATACTTCTGCCCCATTAATTCAGTGGACGGGATATTTTCATAGATAATACCATCATCGCTTACAATAAAAGGCATTGCGTAGAAATAGAACATAAGGTTATGATAAAAACGGGCATTTCCTTGATAGGCGTCTTCGTTATTCTGCATCAACCAAACTTGTTCTCCATCATTTCCAATACTCCAATGTTCAGACTCAATTTTAGACTGTCTATGCTTCAGTGACGTTGTATGAGTCTCAACGTAATCAGGTTTTTCAATATCAAAACACAAATTGTTTATGTCATTCCAAGTTTCAATTCCTCCGTGCTTTTCTAAAATACGCGCAAGTTCTTTTGGGTAGGGTTTAGATTGCACCTCTGAGATGTCCACGGTATCGTGAATTACTAGCATTTCTTCCTTCTTTGAATCTTTACAAGAAGAAAATAAGGCGATGCTAAGCAGAAGAACTAGAATATTTTTCATGATGGAATTTTTAAGATGTTATAAATGCGAAAATCTTCCGTACTGGTCGAAAACTTTTATAAAACCTTTATGAAAATTGCTTATTTGTTTATCAAATTTTTAGTAATTGTATGCACTTCTGACGTAAACTGAACAAGGTATAAACCACCTTCCAAGCTAGAAACACTTAGAACCGCACTATTGTTTTCTACTTGTTTTGTTTTAGATAAAATTTGCTTCCCATCTAAATTTTAAACAACAATTGTTTCATGGCCTCTTTTTTCTTAAGCAAGATACAAATAGATATTGATAGATGTAGGAGAAGAGACCGAAGACGGAAGCACTATAAACTTTAAACTGTAAACTTTGCGCTGTAAACACTTCAAGCTATCTTTGCGCCATGTACAAGGAACTAAGCAGTCTTCAAAACCCATTGGTAAAACAATGTATCCTATTGCAGGAGAAAGCGCGTGAACGAAAAAAACAAGGTCTTTTTATTATAGAAGGATTACGCGAAATTGAACTTGCCAAAAAGGCGTCTTATCAATTAAAAACACTTTTATTTTGTCCTGCTCTTTTTTCTGAAGATGATTTATCTGGATTGATTAGTCCGGAAATGGAGTGTATTGAATTGAGCGTCCCCGTATATCAAAAACTTGCGTATCGGTCCACGACCGAAGGCATTCTAGCCATAGCGCAAACCAAAGATAATTCACTTAAAAAAATTAAATTTAAAAATAAAAACCCTTTAATACTAGTAGCCGAAGCACCAGAAAAACCTGGAAATATTGGCGCATTATTACGAACCGCAGATGCGGCAAATTTGGATGCTGTGCTTATTGCGAATCCAAAAACCGACTTGTACAATCCCAATATCATTCGGAGTAGTGTGGGCGGTGTGTTCACGAATCAAATAGCAACGGCTTCTTCCGAAGAAATTATTGCCTTCTTACAGGAAAATAATTTTAACATTTATGGAGCTGCGTTACAGGCATCAGAATCGTATCACCTAACAGATTTTACCGGAAAAACCGCCATTGTGGTGGGTACAGAAGCTACTGGATTAACAAACGAATGGCTTGAAAATAGCACTCAGAACATCCACATTCCAATGCAGGGAGTTATAGACAGCATGAACGTTTCGGTAGCTGCAGGAATCCTTATCTTTGAAGCGAAAAGACAGCGCGATTTTTCGTAAACCTGTTCGTTTAAATCCACTTATGACTCCTACAATCGTTTTCTTTATAATAGTCGGAATAATAATCGTCAACTTCATCGTTGATAAAATTTTGGATGCATTGAATGCGAAGCATTTCAATGACGTGCTTCCGAAAGAAATAGAAGATGTATACGAGGCTGAAGACTATCAAAAATCACAAGCCTATAAAAAAGTAAATTATCGCTTTTCATTGTTCACATCTATTATTTCGATTGTGGCGACTTTAGCTTTTTTCATTCTAGACGGCTTTGCTTATGTGGACGACCTGGCGCGATCATTTTCGGATAACGCAATTATTGTTGGTCTTCTTTTCTTTGGGATCATCATGTTGGCAAGTAGCATTTTAAGTATGCCTATTTCGTATTACAGTACTTTTGTAATTGAAGAAAAATTTGGTTTTAATAAGACCACACTAAAAACTTTCACCCTCGATAAAATTAAAGGACTATTTATGACAGGGATTGTTGGCGGTGGTATTCTAGCGCTGATTATTTGGTTTTTCGAGCTAGCTGGTTCAAATTTCTGGTTATATGCTTGGGGACTTGTGACTGTTTTTGCAGTCTTTATGAACTTATTTTATGCCAGACTCATTGTTCCAATTTTCAACAAGCAAAGTCGGTTGGAAGACGGCTCGCTGCGGACAAAAATTGAATCTTATGCCAAAGAAGTTGGATTTACCTTAGATAAGATATTTGTGATTGATGGATCTAAACGCAGCACAAAGGCCAATGCATATTTTTCTGGCTTCGGAAGTGAAAAAAGAATCACCTTGTATGACACGCTTATATCAGATTTAGAGGAAGAAGAAATCGTTGCGGTATTAGCACATGAAGTTGGGCATTATAAAAAGAACCATATAATAATCAATCTAGTTGCTTCTATTGCTACAACAGGATTTACATTATGGTTGCTGTCGCTCTTTGTTGATAATAGCATGTTGTCTGAAGCCCTAGGGGTTTCAACACCTTCTTTTCACATTGGTCTCATTGCTTTTGGGATTCTATATACACCCATTTCTGCAGTCACTGGTTTTGTTATGAATTATCTCTCCCGAAAATTTGAATATCAGGCAGATAATTATGCAAAGGAAACCTATGCCGGAAACCCACTTATTTCAGCATTAAAAAAATTATCAAAAAACAGCCTGAGCAACCTTACGCCGCATCGTGCCTATGTGTTTGTGCATTACTCGCACCCCACACTTTTAGAACGTTTTCAGAATCTAGCAAAAGATTAAATGAAAGCTTGCTAATATTGTTGCTTTATAAAAATCAATGCGCTATTTTTAATCTATGACTGAAGCTGCCCTAGAAGCGGAAAAAAAACAACTCGCGAAAGAATACAAAGAACTGTTGAAGATTAGTTATCGAGCGCTTACCGCTGCCGATAAAAAACTAATCCGATCTGCGTTCAATGTAGCTGTTGACGCGCACAAGGATCAACGGCGCAAATCTGGCGAGGCTTATATTTTCCATCCCATCGCTGTGGCTAAAATTGTTGCCTCAGAGATTGGGTTAGATGCCACTTCTATTGCTGCTGCACTGCTTCATGACGTGGTCGAAGACACCCAATACACTCTGGCAGATATAGAACAACTGTTCGGGGAAACAGTGGCTCGTATTGTAGACGGACTCACGAAAATTTCTAAAATGCCCTATGATGGTGATGTTTCACTTCAGGCAGAAAATTTTAGAAAGATGCTCCTTACACTTAATGAGGACATTAGGGTGATCATTATTAAAATTGCAGACCGCCTTCACAACATGCAAACCATGGATTCCATGCCGTCGGATAAACAGGTTAAAATTGCTTCTGAAACACTTTATATCTATGCTCCCATGGCACATAGAATTGGGCTGTATAACATCAAAACAGAGCTTGAAGATTTAGGATTAAAATACACCGAGCCTGATGTTTACAAAGATATTCTGAGTAGAATAACAGAAAGCAAGGAGGATCAAGATGCATATATTAAGTCTTTCTCCAAAACAATAAAAGATTCACTAACAACTGAAAAGTTAGATTATGAAATAAAAGGAAGACCGAAATCTATTTTTTCAATTCGAAGAAAAATGATTGCACAGAATGTGACCTTTGACGAAGTCTACGATAAGTTCGCAGTACGAATCATTTATAATGGCTCAGTAGAAGACGAAAAATTTATCGCATGGAAAATTTATTCCATCGTTACAGATCATTTTAGACCAAACCCTATTCGCCTACGTGATTGGATTTCTTCCCCTAAATCTACAGGTTATGAAGCTTTACATATTACTGTGATGGGGCCAAAAGGACGATGGGTTGAGGTGCAAATACGAAGTGAACGCATGAATGAAATTGCGGAAAAAGGTTTTGCTGCACATTATAAATATAAAAATCAAAATAGCGATGATGGCGGGCTTGATGATTGGCTAGATAAATTACAAGAAACACTAGAAAACAGTGACATTAGTGCTGTAGATTTTGTTGAAGACTTCAAGCTTAATTTATATTCCAAGGAAATCTTCGTTTTTACTCCTAAAGGGGATTTGTACTCACTGGCTAAAGGAGCAACCGCATTAGATTTTGCGTTTCATATACATACAGAAATTGGTTCCCATACACGAGGCACGAGAGTAAATGGAAAATTAGTGCCGCTTAGTCATGAATTGAAAAGTGGAGATCAAGTAGAGATTATTACTTCGGACAAATCAAAACCAAGTCCAAGTTGGTTAGATTACGCCGTTACTGGAAGAGCGCGTTCTAAAATAAAATCATCTCTGAAAGATGAGCAGAAGGTGGTCGCCGCTGATGGTAAAGAAATTTTGATCCGTAAATTAAAATCGCTAAAAATATTTTTGGACGAAAAGACCATCAATGAAATGGTCCTGTTTTTCAAAGTAAAAACGAGTTTAGATTTGTTTTATCGGGCAGGGGCAGGAATCATAACCAATCCCCAGCTTAAAGATTATGCCGCTTCGCGCAGCAATGCGTTGGTTACTTTTTTCAAAAACAGAATTCGGAAACCATCTGCTATTTCAGATGTGCATAAGGAAGAAATTACAGAGAAATTTGATCAATTGGTCTTTGGAAAAGAAGCAGCTAAACTAGATTATAAAATGTCGAATTGCTGTAATGCAATTCCGGGTGACTCTGTATTTGGTTTTGTCACAGTGAATGAGGGTGTTAAAGTGCATAAAAAAAACTGTCCAAATGCCCTACAACTTCAAAGCAATTACAACTATCGGGTAATTCAAGCCAAGTGGATTGATTCCACAAAACAGGATTTCAAGGCAGAATTAAACATTACAGGGATTGACACTATTGGATTGGTAAATGAAGTGACCAAGATTGTTTCTAACAACCTCAATATTGATATGAAAAGCGTTCATTTTGACAGTAATGACGGAGTATTCATAGGCAAGATTATGGTTGTAGTCAAAAACAAAATAATTCTTGACAACTTGGTGAAAAAGATAAAAAAAATAAACGGAATTGATAAAGTTACACGCACATAATTTGAGTAACTTTACCCCTTGTTATGAGTTCGAAAACGGATACAAGCAATCAGGCTATTGTCAAAAATGTTTTTACGACATTTTTAGAGGAAAACGGGCACCGTAAAACGCCCGAACGATACGCTATACTCCAAGAAATTTATGATCACAGTGACCATTTCGATATTGAGTCATTGTACATAAAGATGAAAAACAAGAACTACCGCGTTAGCCGTGCAACACTTTACAACACAATAGAGCTTCTATTAGAATGTACCTTGGTTCGAAAACATCAGTTTGGACAGAATCAGGCGCATTACGAAAAATCTTATTTTGACAAACAACACGATCACGTTATTCTATCTAACGGTGAGGTGATTGAATTTTGCGACCCGCGAATTCAGACAATCAAAAAAACCATCGAGGAGGTATTCGACATTAAAATTTCACACCACTCTTTATATTTCTACGGAACTAAAAATACTCCTGAAAAATCTCAGGACACCAATTCTTAAAAACTATGGCAGTAGACTTACTACTTGGATTACAATGGGGCGACGAAGGAAAAGGCAAAATCGTTGACGTACTTGCAAAGAACTATGATATTATAGCACGCTTTCAAGGCGGTCCAAACGCAGGTCATACGCTTGAATTTGATGGAATAAAACATGTCTTACGTACAATCCCATCTGGTATTTTCCATGACAAATCAATAAATGTTATTGGAAATGGCGTTGTAATTGACCCCGTAGTTTTCGTAAAAGAGTTAGAAGGATTGGATCAATTCAATATTGATTATAAAGCAAAACTTATCATTTCACGAAAAGCACACCTTATCCTACCAACCCATAGATTACTGGATGCCGCTTCTGAAGCATCCAAAGGAAAGGCGAAAATAGGCTCAACCTTAAAAGGAATTGGCCCAACATACATGGACAAGACGGGGAGAAATGGGATTCGAGTTGGAGATTTGGAGCTTTCCAATTGGAAAACAAAATACCGCGCACTAGCAAATAAGCATGAGGCTATGATTAGCTTCTACAATGTAGATGTGCAGTATGATTTAGTAGACATGGAAACGGAATTCTTCGAGGCCGTAACACGCCTTAAGGAACTCACCTTTATTGATAGCGAAGAATATTTAAATCAAGCTATCAAAGCAGGGAAAAGCATTCTTGCTGAAGGCGCACAAGGTTCTTTGCTCGATATCGATTTTGGAACATACCCATTTGTAACCTCATCCAACACCACGGCTGCTGGAGCCTGCACCGGTCTTGGAATTGCCCCAAACAAAATAAAAGACGTTTACGGGATATTTAAAGCATATACCACGCGCGTAGGCTCAGGGCCATTCCCTACCGAACTATTTGACAATGTTGGCCTTGAAATGGCTAAAATAGGACGTGAATTTGGCGCCGTTACAGGTCGCCCTAGGCGATGTGGATGGTTAGATTTGGTGGCATTGCGCTATAGCTGTGAAGTAAATGGTGTGACACAATTGATGATGATGAAAGGTGATGTCCTTTCAGGATTTAAGAGCTTAGAAGTCTGTACAGCTTACAAGTATAAAGGGGAAACAATCAAACATTTACCTTATAATATTGAGCCAGAAAACGTAACACCTGTTTATACAAAATTTGCTTGTTGGCCTGAAGATTTAACGAAAATGACAGATCCGAGTCAATTTCCTAAAGAACTAAACGAGTACATTGACTTTTTAGAAAAGGAATTACAGATTCCTATCAAAGTTGTCTCGGTTGGACCAGATAGAAAGCAAACCATTCATAGGTAACAGACGTTTTCATTATTGACAGCGTTATTAATTCATACTAAAAATCTATATATCGGGTTGAACGCAGTCCATGTCCATATTAAACTACTACTCTTCTTTGTTTTCTTCGGAAGTATAACCTTCGCACAAGAAAAACAGAAAGTAGATATTAAATCGGGCTACCTCGAAATCAAGGAAGAGCTTCCAGATGCCGTAATTTATACAAAGGACAACACAGGACAGGTTTACATTGTCCATGAAGGGGTTGAAATGTGGTGCGACCAAGCCTATGTGTATCTCAAGGATAATTTTGTAAAAGCCTACGGAAATGTACGTATCTCCCAAGCAGATACGGTCAACATGACTTCTAAGTACGCCGAGTATAACGGCAATACGCAATTTGCCTTTGCTAGTGGCGATGTCTTTATGAAGAATCCGCAATCTACGCTGCGAACAGACACCCTTTATTTTGATCGAATAAAACAACAGGCATACTACCGATCTGGCGGTACCGTTATTGATACAGCAAGCACCTTAACCAGTAGAATTGGCAGATACTACGCTGAAAGTAAAAAATACCAATTTCTTTCCAACGTAAAAATTAAGAATCCGAAATACACCGTTAACAGCGAGCAATTAGACTTCTATTCTGAAACAGGAGGCGCATATTTATATGGCGAATCTACAATCGTGAGTGAAACTAGCACGGTATATTGTGAACGCGGATATTATGACACCCGCGGCGATACTGGCTATTTTGTAAAAAACTCTAGAGTAGATTATAACAATCGAATTTTATATGGTGACAGCATTTATTTTGACAGGAACAGGAGTTTTGCCTCAGCCACAAATAATATTAAGATACTAGACACGGTCAACAAAAGCATTATTAGAGGACATTATGCCGAAGTATACCGAGAAAAAGATTCCGTTTTTATCACGAAGCACGCTGTTGCTATCACCTTGCGAGACAAGGATTCTATTTATGTACATGCAGACACACTGCGTATAACTGGTAAATCTGAAAACAGGGTCTTACGAGGCTATTATCGCGCTCGCATGTTTAAAAAAGGACTACCCGGTGAAGATCCTACCAGTGGGATGTGTGACTCAATTTTCGTCAATCAGAAACAAGGGATTACGAAGCTACTTCGTGATCCAATATTATGGAGCGGTGAGAGTCAGATGACCGGAGACACCATACATATTCTTTCGAATTCAGTCACTGAAAAATTAGACACTTTAAAGGTCTTTAACAACGCATTTCTTGTACAAAAAGATCTAGATGGATATAACCAAGTAAGTGGAGAACGATTAATCGGACTCTTTACTAATAACCAGCTCGACACTGTTAACATTAATCGAAATGCAGAGGTAATATTCTTTTCTCGCAACGAGGAAGAGAATTTGGTAGGTATCAATAACACAACTTCGAGCTCTATTCAAATGTACCTTTTTGAACAAGAGATACAGGGCATTCGTTTTATAAAACAAGGAAAAGGAAAGCTATATCCGCCTTCTAAGTTTCCAGAGAACGCAAGAATGCTACCAGGTTTTAGTTGGCGTGGGGAAGAACGTTTACGTCGGAAGGAAGATTTGTTTAGAGGAAAGCCAAAGCCTGTCCTAACAAAGATTAAAGGACTTCCACTGCCAGACGACGAAGGTGCTTTTTTCGATGAAATTCCAGAAGAAGGGCTTAATATTCCAGAAGCTTCTAAGCTCAAACCTAAAGACCTTCAACCAAAAGAAGACGATCCAAAACCAAAAACCAAGGAGAATCCTGATGGTGATGGAAATGGCCGCTAGTAAAAGTTATTCTTGTAAATTGCCATAGTAAACTTGATTGAAAATACTGTATGTAAGCACATAGAATAAACCCAACTTCAAACTTCGTACTTCATGCTATAAAGGTGAAGATGTAGCATGTAACTATATGAAAAACGACTTTCTAAAATATCAAACCCAAACAACCCCACATCCGCTGGCAATGGAAATCTCTCATGCGGAAGGCGTGTATATTTATGACACCCAAGGAGGCAAACACTTAGATTTTGTTGCCGGAGTTTCTGCAAATACATTAGGCCACAGACATCCAAAAATAGTTACAGCAGTTAAAGAACAATTAGATCGCTATATGCATGTGATGGTATATGGGGAGTATGTTCAAGCACCTGCTGTGGAACTTACTAAACTACTGGCAACCCACCTTCCATCCTCTTTAGAAACCACCTATTTATTGAATAGCGGAACGGAGGCAATTGAAGGAGCAATGAAACTTGCTAGGCGGGTTACGGGCAGGTCCCAAATTCTATATGCTAATAGAGCTTATCACGGGAATACCATGGGAGCGCTTAGTGTGATGGGGTTTGAAGAACGAAAAAAACCTTTTGAGCCTCTAATCCCCCACTGTTTGCCTATTCAGTTTAATGATGAAAATGACTTGGCAAAAATCACAACAGAAACTGCAGCCGTTCTCTTGGAGACGATTCAAGGCGGTGCTGGATTTGTACTTCCGAAGAACAACTACCTTAAAAAGGTAAAAGAAAGATGTCAAGCAGTTGGTGCTTTATTGATTCTGGATGAAATCCAGCCTGGTTTTGGACGTACAGGAAAGCTTTTTAGTTTTGAGCATTTCGAGGTGATTCCGGATATATTAGTAATGGGAAAAGGTATGGGAGGTGGATTACCAATAGGTGCTTTTTCCTCTTCATTTGAAAATATGGCGCTGCTTAAAGACAACCCTAAATTAGGACATATCACAACTTTTGGCGGAAATCCAGTTATTGCAGTAGCGGCATTAGCAACACTAAAAGAGATTATTGCCTCTAATTTGATGGCGGAGACACTTCAGAAAGAAATACAAATCAGAAATTTACTTACCCATCCCAAGATTCAAGAAATACGCGGTAAAGGGCTTATGCTCTGCCTAATCATGGAAACCGCTGAAATTGCTTCGGAAGTAATTCTAAAATGTAAAGAAAAAGGGCTCATATTGTTCTGGCTGCTGTTTGAGGCCCGCGCTATACGTATTACTCCACCCTTAACCATTTCAGATGAAGAAATAAAGGAAGGCTGTGACATCTTGACCGAAGTACTTCAGAATATCGATTCATAAAATCTATTCATAAAGCCCTGTAAAACAAGTATTATCCTCGATTAAATACTGTTAATAACGGTGTTAACAAGAATAACGGCATAACTATTGAACTCCGCTTGACATTACTATCTTTAAATTAGAAGAAACAGTTAAACCGCTGCGAATGCAATTGAGCCCTAACGAGCATAACAACTTCTCACTTACCCGCTTTGAGTCCATGTTAAAGACTAATAACGTGCTCTTTTTTGACTCTGACGAGTTCGAAGAGATCATCCACCATTATCTTGAAAATGGAAAGATAGCGCTTGCCAAAAAGGCAACAAAAATGGGACTGGAACAACACCCTACAGCTACAAGTTTAAAATTGTATCAAGTAGAGATGTATATTTTCGAGAACGAATTGAACATCGCCGATGCGTTGTTAGACCAATTACAGTTATTAGAACAATCAAATGAAGAAATCTATATACAAAAAGCGAATATCCTATCGCGACGTGACAAACATAAGGATGCTATAGAATTACTTCAAAAAGCATTAGCTATTACCGCAGACCCGAGTGACGTCTTGTCACTTATTGGGATGGAATATCTTTTTCTCGAAGACTTTGAAAATGCCAAACTCAATTTCATGAAATGTGTAGAGGCAGATGAAGATGATTATTCTGCACTTTACAACATCATTTATTGTTTCGAATACCTTGATCAAGAAGTTGCGGCGATAGATTACCTCAACGATTTTCTAAACAAAAATCCGTATTGCGAAGTGGCCTGGCATCAAGTTGGAAAACTATACTACGACTTAAAAGAATATAAAAAGGCCTTGGCATCGTTCGACTTTGCCATTATTAGTGATGACCGTTTTATTGGTGCCTATCTTGAAAAAGGGCGTGTTTTAGAAAAGCTTAAGAATTATGCCGAAGCCATTGAGAGTTATACTGTCACATTAGGCATAGATGACCCCACCTCTTTTGCGCTATTGCGTATAGGGAAGTGTTATGAAAAATTGGGGAACGAAGAATTAGCGCTACAGTTTTTTACTAAATGTGTTGAGGAAGACGGCTTGTTAGACAAAGGTTGGATTGCGATAACAGATTACTACACTCGAAAAAAAGATTATAAAAAAGCCCTCATTTTTATTGACAAGGCACTCAGCATAGATAGCGAAAATGTGCTGTATTGGAAGCGTTATGCTAAACTGAACAAACGGCTTTCATTATTTGAAGAGGCAGAACATGGCTTCAGAAAAACATTGGAACTAGGTAATTACGAGTTAGAAACTTGGTTGATGCGCTGTGACATTTTAATTGAGCTTGGCGATAATCAGGCGGCAATCAAAAATTTATTTCAAGCAGTTGAATTTTACCCAGAAAATGCAGAAATAGAATACAGATTAGCGGGCCTTTTTTATAATGTTTCAGAAGAAGATAAAGGTGATTATCACTTAAAAAATGGCTTGACTTTGGACCCAGAATTTATCATTATTCTCGAAGAGCTATTCCCAATAGTTTGCATAAAAAAAACGGTTCGGCAAATAATTAAAAATCATAAAAAGACCTCTATCTAATTTGTTTATTTTGGGGTAACTACCTTTTGAACTATGCCCAAGAGAAACCTCTTTCAATACATTATAATACTACTAAAAGGAATCGCCATGGGTGCTGCAGATGTAGTTCCTGGAGTTTCTGGAGGCACTATTGCATTCATTTCTGGCATCTATGAAGAACTAATCTCAACGATCCATAAATTTGATTTTGGCTTTTTTAGTCGGTGGAAAAGAACAGGAATTCAAAGCGCATGGTCTCATTACAACTTAGGGTTTCTAACAACGCTTTTTTTAGGAATCTTTGTAAGCATTTTATCCCTATCAAAACTTATCTCGTGGCTTTTAGATAATCATCCTATTTTGGTGTGGTCGTTCTTCTTCGGTTTGGTAATAGCAAGTATTCTTATTGTTGGCAAACAAATAAAAAAATGGAATATTAAAATAATCTTGGCGATCATTATTGCGGCAGTGTTTGCGTATTTTATTACAGTGGCGCGACCAATGGGCGCTCCAGACAGTACTTGGTTTCTATTTTTCGCAGGTTTTGTAGCCATTATTGCTATGATTCTACCTGGAATATCAGGCGCGTTCATCTTATTACTACTAGGAGCATATACAAGCGTAATAGGCACATTGACTAATTTCAGTGATGGAATATTCAAGCTCAATTGGGAACTTTTTTCAGGTGCTTTTGTGAAGTTAACCGTATTTGGGCTAGGCGCTATTACTGGTTTAAAATTATTTTCTCGTGTGCTAAACTGGATGTTCAAAAATCACAACAACCTTATTCTGGCCGTGCTAACTGGTTTTATGATAGGAGCGCTTAACAAAATTTGGCCATGGAAGGAAGTATTGGAATATCGAATCAACCATAGCGGGGTAAAAATTCCGTTTATAGAAAAAAGCATTCTACCTTCAAATTATGAGGGAGCGCCAGAGATTCTTTTGGCTGTTATTTTGATGCTTGCAGGATTCCTGAGCATTTTCCTTTTAGAAAAAATTGCAAGCAAAAAAACTGAACGCTAATGGAGTCATCAAGATCGTATAGCGATAAAATATGGCTTGTCTTAAAAGGCTTAGCAATGGGTGCGGCCAACAAGGTACCCGGGGTATCAGGAGGTGTTGTTGCCTTCGTTGCTGGTTTTTACGAAGAATTTATTTATTCGCTTCAAAAGATAAATAGAAAGGCCTTTGCCTTACTTATAAATGGCAGATTTAAAAGTTTTTTTCAATACATCAACGGAAGGTTTTTAGGGCTGCTTATTCTGGGAATGATTATCAGTTATTTTAGTGTTTCCAAAGTTCTTGATTATCTTATTGTGCATTTTGAATTATATGTTTGGAGTACTTTCTTCGGAATGATCGTAGGCTCCATCTATTATATTGCGAAAGGTTTTGGTGCTTGGAATCGGAAATACCTCGCCTATCTTTTGACCGGTATCGCGGCCGGGATAAGTATCAGCTTTCTAGAACCTGCAAAGGAAAATGACAACCTGATATTCGTTTTTCTATGTGGTATTATAGGCGTATCTGGAATGACACTTCCTGGCCTTTCTGGCTCCTTCATCCTTATTTTGCTAGGGAATTATGTCTTGTTGCTTGTAGATTCTGTAAACGCATTATATGACACCATCGCCGACATACTTCATTGGGATTTTAGTTTTACGCAAGATTCAGAGCGCATACAGTTGCTAAAAGTACTAACCTCTTTTTCGCTAGGCTCACTGGCGGGTTTGGTGTCCTTATCCCATCTTCTTGCATACGTCCTGAAACGTTTTAAAAAGGCAACCTATGCAGTAATTCTTGGCTTCATTGCAGGATCTTTAGGCGTTGTTTGGCCTTGGAAGGAAAAAGTGATAGCCCTAACGAGTAGCGGTGAAAACAAATTGGATGCGAACGGCAGAGATATCATCATTGACTACAGTCGGTTTTTTCCCTCAGAATTTTCTGTCGAAACTATGTTGGCTATTTTATTTATGTTTGTAGGGATAACCATTGTACTCAGTTTAGACTGGTATCAAAAACACACCACTTCACAGCATGGCTAAATACGGTTTAATAGGAACAAATATTAGCTATTCATTTTCAAAAACCTTTTTTACTCTGAAATTTGAAAAAGAAAATCGTAATGACACCTATCATAATTTTGATATTCAAGGCATTGAAGAATTAGATGAGATAATAAAAAAACATCCAGATCTTCGAGGTCTAAATGTTACTATCCCGCTTAAAGAAACGGTTCTTTCTAAATTAGCTTTTATTAATAAAGAAGCCCAAACGATAGGCGCTGTAAACACTATCAAAATTAAATCTAATGGCCAACTTTATGGCTACAACACAGACCACTTTGGTTTTGCCAAAGCGCTTACACCATTACTTCCATTAAAAGAAAATACCGCCTTGATTTTGGGCACAGGAGGCTCTTCAAAGGCCGTCGCTTATGTCATGGAAACATTGGGGTTTGATTATACGTTTGTTTCTAGAAAGAAGCAGGATGGTATTTTAACGTATACGGAGCTTAACAGTGATATCATCAAAAAACATCTGTTAATAATTAATTGCACACCTTTGGGAACCTTCCCGAATGTTCACGAATTCGCAAACATTCCTTATCAACACATCACAAGTGATCATGTCCTTTTTGACCTTATATATAATCCAAAGCAAACCGAATTCTTAAAACGCGGTTTTATACAAGGTGCACGGGTTAGTAATGGTTTAAAAATGCTAGAATATCAGGCAGAAAAATCCTGGTCAATCTGGAAATCATAGTTTTTTATTTTTCCGAAGGCGAAATACTTCCGCAGTCTTTGGTATGTGCGCAGTTGTTAGTACCTTGACCAATTAATCTGAATTTGACTTAATACGTTCAATATTCAGTTAGCCTAACAACGAACCTAAACATTGAAAGATATGTCTGACAAAAAAACGAAAGAAAAAGAAGCACCTGAAACTATTCCAGATTCCCATGTTTCAGTAGAAAGTACAACGGTTGAAGAAGTGACTATTCCAGAAGAAGAATCTATACCGGTCGAAGAAGTAGAAACACCTATTGACGATACAAGTAATGAAGTTGTATCCGAAAATGAAAAAAATAACGAAGCTACAGCGGTTGAAAACGAACCTGCTGCCGAGGTTACACAGGACGAAGACGCACCAGCTGCGAAGGCTACAGCGGTTGAAAACGAACCTGCTGCCGAAGTTACACAGGACGAAGACGCACCAGCTGCGAAGGCTGCGGCGGATGAGGAAGAGATAGAGTCCTCAGACGATGAACATAAGGACGAAGCCGAAGCTGAACATAACGAAGAGATTGACTACAATTCACTCTCCAAGCAGGAGCTTATTGCCGCGCTCGGAGATTTGATAAAATCCAAGCCTATTTCAGAAATAAAGAATGTGGTTGAAGAGATAAAATCTGAATTCAATTCGAAATTTTCTGAAGAAGTTACTCAAAAAAAGGAAGAGTTTCTTGCTGAAGGTGGAAACATTATTGATTTTCATTACTCTACACCTTTGAAGAAAGAGTTTAACTCTTTGTATTTCGATTATAAGGAAAAGAGAAACGCACATTACCGGGATTTGAAGAAAGATCTTCAGGCTAATCTTGAAAAGCGCTTGGAATTGGTAGAAGAATTGAAGGGTCTTTTAAATGCAGAAGAAAACATCAATACTACCTATAAACACTTCAAGGACATCCAAACAAAATGGTTTGAAGCAGGAGCGATTCCAAGAGATAAGTACAACACCGTTTGGAATACCTACCACCACCACGTAGAAAATTTCTATGATTTCTTACATCTCAACAGGGAATTTAGAGACCTTGACTTCAAACACAATCTTGAGCAAAAGCTGAAATTAATAAGTCGGGCAGAAGAACTTGCTGGCGAAGAGAATATAAATAAGGCTTTCAGAGAACTTCAGATGCTACACAAAATGTGGAAAGAAGAAGTTGGCCCTGTTGCTAAAGAATTTAGAGATGAAGTTTGGGACAAATTTAGTGCAGCAACTAAGATTGTCCATGATAAACGACAGGATTTACACGCCGAAGAAGAGAAAAAATTCGAATCAAATTTCGAAACTAAAATGGCCCTGATTGCTGAAATCAACGCGGTTTCCGCTGAGACGAAATCATCGCATCAAGCATGGCAGGAAGCCATTAAAAAACTACAAGTCCTTAGAGATCGCTATTTTGAAACTGGAAAAGTTCCGAGAGCAATGAATAAAGCTACATGGGGAGGATTTAAAGAAGCAACTCGTGATTTTAATAAAGTGAAAAATGCCTTTTACAAAGATCAAAAAAAGGAACAATTCACCAACTTAGAAAAGAAAAGAGCGCTTATTGAAATAGCCGAATCGAATAAAGACGTTGAAGATTTTGAAGCTACAACAGCTGTGATGAAAAAAGTTCAGCACGACTGGAAACTGATTGGGCATGTTCCACGAAAGGACAGTGACAAAATCTGGAAACAATTTAAAGCAGCATGTAATCATTATTTTGACCGTGCACATGCGCAAAAGAATGAAGCTAACAAAGAAGAAGTAGCCAACCTTGAGGCTAAGTCTGAATTTTTAGACGCGTTCAACGCTATGACATTATCTGGTGATCATAAGGAAGATATCAAAGAAATAAAAGAAAGGATTGCGACCTGGAAAACTTTGGGGAGAGTACCCTATAACAAGCGTAATATTGACCAAAAATTCAATAAGGCTTTAGATGCCGCTTTTGGAAAGTTAGATTTGGGCAAAAAGGAAACGGAACTTATCAAGTTTGAAAACAAGATAAGCGCTATGGTTTCTCAAGAAGATGAGCGTAAACTTCAAAATGAACAATATTTTATAACAAAGAAGATTGAGGAAACAAAAGCAGAAATCAATCAGTTAGAGAATAACCTTGGCTTTTTCCAACATGTGCCTGACGATAATCCGATGGTGATGGAAGTGAATAAAAACATTACAGGGCATAAAGAACAATTAGAAGTTTGGAAGGCAAAACTCATTAAAATTAAATCAATGCGATAAAAGTGCAATGTCCACTCTGCCATAGCAAACAGCTCAATACGAAAGAAATTATCAAATCAGCTTTCTATTTGAGTTGTGAGCGCTGCAGTGTGGTTTTTATGCATCCTGATTCTCATATCGCTACGGAAGCCGAAAAACGACGCTACCAAGAGCATAATAACGATGTGGAGGATCCTAGATACCAAAAGTTTGTAGCGCCCATTGTAGCTGCCGTAAAAGCCTATTATAACAATGAAAGTAAAGGGCTCGATTTCGGAGCTGGAACCGGACCAGTAATCACCAAAATGTTAGAAGACCAAGGGTACCAAATGGCTTTATGGGATCCCTTCTTTCATCCGGATGCGACAGTCCTAGAAACAAACTATGATTTTATTGTTTGTTGTGAGGTTATGGAACATTTCCATAAGCCAGATGAAGAATTCAAGCGTTTACATGAACTTTTAAAACCCGGCGGCCGACTCTTCTGCAAAACGGATTTACTGCCAGAGACGCCCTTTAAAGACTGGTATTATGTTACAGACCCTACCCACGTTGTTTTTTATTCTGAAGAAGCCTTACGATGGATTCAGGTAAATTTTGGTTTTTCTGAAGTGCAGATAGAAGGTAGACTTATCACCTTTAGGAAGTAGCTTGATTCACGAAGGCTGGGTTGGATTAATGCTTTAGCTTCACTTATCACTCTTCTTCCGAATCAAGTTCGGAATGACAACCATTATAAAATATATCTTGTCTCTTTCTTCTTTTAACTTTCAACTTTCAACTTTTCTTCCGAATCAAGTTCGGAATGACAACCCATTATAAAATATATCTTGTCTCTTTCTTCTTTTAACTTTTCACTTTTCTTCCGAATCAAGTTCGGAATGACAACCCATTATAAAATATATCTTGTCTCTTTCTTCTTTTCACTTTTAACTTTCCACTTTTCACTTCTCTCAAAACTACTGCTTCTTCGCCTCATTCCAATAGACGTCCATTTCGGCCAAAGTCATATCCCCTAGCGCCCTGCCCTGTTCTTTGGCTTTGCCCTCTAAGTACTTAAAACGCTTTATAAACTTCTTATTAGTACGTTCTAATGCATTCTCAGGGTCAACTTTCAAGAAACGCGCGTAATTGATCATAGAGAACAAAACATCGCCAAATTCGGCCTCAATTTTCTCTTGATTGTTTTCTGAAATTTCGTGTTGCAGCTCGTTAAGCTCTTCTTGTACTTTTTCAAAAACTTGCTCAGGTTCCTCCCAATCGAAACCGACAGCAGAAACTTTATCTTGTATTCTATTCGCTTTTACCAAAGCTGGAAGCGACTTCGGAACACCCTCTAAAACGCTATTTCTCCCTTCTTTTAGCTTCAAGCTCTCCCAGTTTCGCTGTACTTCCTCTTCGTCTGCAACCACAACATCACCATAAATATGTGGATGTCTATGGATAAGCTTTTCACATATTTGATTCGCCACATCCGCAATATCGAAATCGTTTGTTTCACTTCCAATCTTTGCATAAAACACAATATGAAGTAACAAATCTCCGAGTTCGCCTTTTACTTCGGCTAAATCTTTCTCAAGGATGGCATCGCCTAATTCATAGGTTTCTTCAATGGTAAGGTGACGTAATGTCTCCATTGTCTGCTTCTTATCCCACGGACATTTTTCACGGAGTTCATCCATAATGGTGAGCAGTCTATCAAAGGCGTCGAGTTGTTGCTGTCTAGAATTCATAAAAACAAAGCTAGTGGAAAAGCCCTTCCGAAGAAAAGGGAGTTATTAAAACTTATTAGATGTGCGATGATTGATGTTGTACGCTGGGCGTTCAGAAACTAATAAAAAAATAAAACCCGCTGTTTTACAACAGCAGGTCTTTCTTTTTCTCAATACGCGATACTGAATACCGTGTACTTACTTTTTACGTGCAGCCGTATTTTTACTTGCTCCGCCCTTAGCAGAAGAAGAAGCTTTCGGGGCCCCTTTTTTCGCTGCGCCAGTTTTAGCACCGGTAACTTTAGAAGCTTCAATAGCTTTGCTTACTGCAGCTGCCTCATCTTCAGTCACCTCTTTTTCAGAGAAGTCTGTGATCTCAGCTTTGTGCAATAAATTGTACCATTGTAATACTTTTTTAATGTCGCTTGTGTACACGCGCTCTTTATCATAATCTGGAAGCAGATCAAGGAAATACGCTTCCAATTCATCCTTAGATGCTTTATGACTGATAGTTGCACCGCCACTTTCTTTATCCGAAATTTTAGTAAGTACTGTTCTTAAAGGTACTTCTTCCGTTAAGGTATAAATAGCAATCTCGCTAAGCAAGCTCACATTATGCCTTGCGCTTACACTAATTTTTTTGCCATCTTCAAGAGATTCGGCAAGGAATCCAGCACGTGTTTGCGTTTTTAACTGGTACAGGCCTGGTTTTCCTGCTATCGATAAGATTTTTTCTAAACTCATATGGTATAATCCTTTTTAAGGAATGCAAATATGTTTTGATTATTTAATATATGCAAAGGTCTTAACGTTTCTTTTTAGCTTTTGGGTAACGCATTCTGTATGAAACATCTGTTTTACCCTTTGAGATGTTCTCAAGTTTTCCTTTTATCAAACGTTTTTTAAGCGGAGAAAGTTTGTCTGTGAATAAAACTCCTTCAATATGATCGTATTCGTGTTGGATAATTCTAGCGGCAATGCCATCAAAAGTATCCGTATGTTTTTCAAAATTTTCGTCGAAATACTCAATCGTAATTGTTGGCTGTCTAAAGACATCTTCAGTAACATTCGGGATGCTCAAACAACCTTCGTTGAAAATCCACTCATCACCTGTTTCCTCAATAATTTTAGCATTAATAAAAACCTTTTTAAAGGTGGCCAACATGGTTCTTTCTTCTTCTGAATACTCCTCGTCATCTTCAAACGGACTCGCATCTACAAGAAACAAACGAACGGGTAAACCAACCTGTGGTGCAGCCAAACCAATACCGTGCGCACCATACATTGTTTCAAACATATCTGCGATAATCACATCCAAATCTGGATAGTCCTTGTCGATATCTTTTGCCTTCTTCCGAAGAACGGGTTCACCATATGCGAAAATTGGCAAAATCATGTATTCAGTTTTTAATTATTCTCTCTGTTATCATTCTCAATACCCACTAACGCTAATACAAATATTGCTGGAGTATGATGGTTGCACTAATCTCATCGATAAGTGCCTTATTTCGTCGCTGTTTCTTTTTCAATCCGCTATCAATCATCGTTTGAAAAGCCATTTTACTTGTATAACGCTCGTCAACACGCACAAGTGGCATTTCTGGAGTCATCTTTTCAAGCTTTGTAATGAACTTTAAAATATACACTTCTACATCACTAGCGGTTCCATCTTTTTGCTTGGGCTCTCCAATGAGCACCTTTTCCACCGTTTCCTTTTCGAAATAATCCTTCAGAAAAGAAAGCAATTTAGGTGTTTCAACGGTAGTCAAACCTGAAGCAATAAGCTGTAGCTCATCGGTAACAGCTATTCCTGTGCGTTTAGTCCCATAATCTATAGCTAATATCCTTCCCATTTTCGATGCAAAAATAATAGTTTGTACGCTAGTTTACTAATGTATATGAACCTCTTTTTTACACCTTTGATGTATTTTGAATAAAAACCGAAGCAAACATGGACATGAATAAGCTTCCGAAGAACTCTCAACTTAATTATCTTTGCACCAAAGAAAAGAACGAATGACCAACTTACAGCAAATCATTGAAAAGGCTTGGGACGATAGATCCCTTTTAACAGATAGCACAACAATTGCTGCTATTCGAGAGGTTGTAAGCCTTTGCGATCAAGGGAAATTACGCTGTGCAGAACCAACAAAAGATGGATGGCAGGTGAATGAATGGGTTAAAAAGGCTGTGGTTTTGTATTTTCCAATTCAGAAAATGGAAACAATGGAGGCTGGTATTTTTGAATATCACGATAAAATTCCACTAAAGAAAGGTTATAAAGAACTTGGCATACGTGTTGTTCCAAATGCCGTTGCAAGACACGGTGCTTATATATCTAGCGGCGTTATCCTGATGCCATGCTATGTCAACATTGGCGCCTACGTGGATGAAGGCACAATGATAGATACTTGGGCAACGGTTGGAAGTTGCGCGCAGATTGGTAAAAATGTACATTTAAGCGGTGGTGTTGGAATTGGTGGCGTACTTGAGCCGCTACAAGCTGCACCGGTTATCATTGAAGACAATGCTTTTATTGGATCGAGATGTATTGTTGTTGAAGGTGTTCGTATAGAAAAAGAAGCTGTTCTAGGCGCCAATGTTGTGCTAACGGCATCAACCAAAATTATTGATGTCACTGGAGACACTCCTATTGAACGTAAAGGCCTTGTTCCAGCTCGTTCTGTTGTAATTCCTGGGAGCTATACAAAGTCCTTTCCAGCCGGCGATTATCAAGTACCTTGTGCCCTGATTATTGGGACGCGTAAAGAAAGCACTAACAAGAAAACCTCATTAAATGATGCTTTGCGCGAATACAACGTAGCGGTTTAGGTAATTATTTAATTGTATAATGAATTAATGAAATACTAGGCTGAAAAAAATACTTGTCATACAGCAAAAAATGATTGGCGATGTACTTACGTCAAGTGTTCTCTTTGAAGTGTTGCGGAATGAGTACCCACAGGCAGAACTTCATTACCTCATCAATACACATACCCACCCCGTCGTTGCAGGGAATCCTTATATTGATGATTTCGTGTTCTTTTCACCAGCAATGGAGAAGAGCAAATTGGAGTTTCTGAAACTCCTTCGGAAGGTCAATAAAGCTAACTATGATGCGGTTATTGATGTCTACGGAAAATTGAGTAGTAAGCTGATATGCAAATGTAGCCATGCAAAAATTAGAACTGCTTATGCAAAAAAAAGCAACAGTTTCTTCTACACACATAGTGTCGATCGACTAACAAAGCCCGCTAATAATAGTAGTTTGGCAATTGAAAATAGACTGCGACTACTAGCACCATTGCATATTTCCTTCCAGGCCGTTCAACCGAAAATACACCTTACAAAGCACGAAATAAGCCAAGCCGCTACCGTTTTAATGGATGCTGGAATCTCAAAAGAGAAACCTGTATATATGATTAGCGTTTTGGGCAGTAACGAAACAAAGACCTACCCTGCCAAATATATGGCGAAGCTTCTTGACGTCATTGCGAATGAGCAAGCCGAAGCTCAAATACTATTCAACTATATCCCAAATCAAGAAAAAGAAGCACGGGCCATCTATGAACTCACATCAGAAAACACACAGCAACAGATTTTCTTTGATGTGTTTGGAAAAAATTTACGTGAATTTCTAGCAATTACAGAACATTGTAATGCCCTTATCGGTAACGAAGGCGGCGCTGTGAATATGGCCAAAGCGCTTAACATACAGACCTTTATAATTTTTTCACCACATATGAACAAGGCCAATTGGTTTGGTAGTGAAGAAGCCAAAACGAATGTGGCAGTGCATTTATCTGACTTTATATCACACGAAAAAGAAGACAGGATTCTAGCTAAAGCAGACCCAGAAACCTACTATTTGAAATTTAAACCTACCTTTATCGCACCGCTTTTAAACAAGTTTTTACGAGCCTTGTAATGAAATACCGATTTCTTATTTACATATCGTACAGCTACTCCATTCCTATTGGGAACCCTTTAGAGGATGAAATTTATAGCCGTGGGCATGAAGTACAATGGTTTGCAGATGAAGCTGAAGGAAAGGAAAAGTTAGCGTCCAAACAAAACGCGCTATCAACAATAAAGGATGTTGTAGCCTATAAACCTCATATAGTCCTAGCGGCAACGAACATGGTTCCCGATTTTATCTCAGGCCTAAAAGTTCAAGTATTTCATGGCTTTTTAGCACAAAAGAGACCCTCAAAGAAACACATATTTAGTGAATTCAGAATTCGTGGTTTTTTCGATTTGTACTGCACGCAAGGTCCAAGTACTACCAACATATTTGAACAACTAGAAGCCAAACACAAACACTTTAAAGTGATTGAAACCGGTTGGAGTAAAGTGGATGCATTGTTTCCCTTGACGCCTGCTTCAGAAAATAAAAAGAAAGGCATTCCTACTATTATGATTGCGTCCACTTTTACTGAACGTCTTAGTTTAGCCTATAATGAAGCTGTTTTTCAAAAAATTAAACGTCTGACAAAAACCGGTCTTTATAGTTTTAAGATGGTACTTCATCCAAAGATTCCGATAGAAATAGTAGCAAAATGGAAGGGTCTTCAGAATGAAAACTTTACGTTTTATGATACAACGCATCTGATTCCCTTATTTAAGCAATCTGATGTCCTATTTGCAGATACAACCTCCGCAATTCAGGAATTTTTGCTTCAAAAGAAGCCAGTTGTAGCTTTTAACCACACTTTTCCGCATAATTATTTAATTCACACCCACCAAGCTGAAGAAATTGAAAACACTATAAATCAAGGACTTAAACCACCTCTAGAACTAATAAAAAACATAGAAACCTTTATTTCTCAGCTTCATCCATATTTTGATGGTAAATCGAGCCAACGTATTGTAGATTCTTGCATCTATTATGTACATGCTGACAAAAGTGATCTAAAACTAAAACCGCGCAATTTGATACGAAAGTTTAAAATAAGAAATCGTCTTGAGCATCTCACGCTCGTTACAGACCGTGAACCCTATACGTTAAATCCTATTGAAGATTTTGATACAGATGCGAGTACGAGGGCAAAGATTACCGCTATTATTCCAACTGGAAATGAAATTCACAACATTGAAGAAGTTATAGCATCAGTAAGTTTTGCGGACGAAGTCTTAGTTGTAGACAGTTTCAGTAACGATGGTACTTTTGAAAAATCACAAGCGTTAGCGACGAGAGTGATTAGACGCGATTACCAATACTCAGCTTCGCAAAAAAACTGGGCAATTCCGCAGGCAAAACATGACTGGGTACTTTTAGTAGATGCAGATGAACGTGTAACACCAGCGCTTCGTGACGAGATATTAGCCATACTAGAGAATCCCCCAACGGATGATACTGTTGCATATTGGATGGGGAGAAACAACCATTTCATGGGAGAACCTGTGAAACATAGTGGCTGGCGAAATGATGGAGTGATTCGTTTGTTTAAACGTGATCATGTTAAGTATCAGGACAAAAATGTTCACGCAGAAATAATCGCAGATGGTGCTGTTGGCAAACTAAAAAACAAGCTGTATCACAACACCTATATCACGCTTGACAAGTATTTGGAAAAAATGAATCGTTATGCATGGTGGCAAGCGAAGGATTATGATAAAAAGACTGGACGCCTAACGCCCTATCATTTCTTTATCAAACCGTTTTGGGGTTTCTTTAAGCACTATATTATTCAGGGTGGTTATAGAGACGGAGTTGTAGGCTTAACTATTGGCTACATTCAAGGATATACAGTGTTTATGCGTTATGCTAAATTGTGGTTACTCCGAAAAAACAGACACTAGTTTCTCCAAAATAAATACGTGTCTTTGATATGTTTTTTTCTGTAGAATTTCTTCTGAAATATCTGTGTCCTAGACCACATTAATCCATAAATCTCATCATAGGACCAAGGTGCTAGCTTCGCATATTCATCACTCATAATAGCAACCATATCCTCTTTCGAAGTAAGTCGAGTGAAATTTCTGATTCGCTCTTCAAAATTTAAGGTTTTAAAATCCATTCGGTTTAGATCAACCAGATAAAAATCATACGCATCTCCTCGTTTCACAATTAAAGTATTCCCGGGAGAATGATCCTTAAAGAGTATTCCACTTTCATGCAAATCATACGTAAAACGTGTAAACTGCCGCAGGATATTTTCTCTATCTGGATAATCGGGCTCTCTAATTAGTTCGCGATACGTTAAATCGGCATCTATAAAGTCACTGACATAGTAACTTTTTCCGAAAGTTAGTAATTTTCTTTCCTCTAAATATGCAATCGGTTTCGGAGTACCAATACCGTTGTTTAATAAAAAGGTCGCATTATCAAAGGAACGAACAGCCTTGGATTTACGAAAGAACCGATAAACAATTTTATTAATCAGGTTAGGAATTTTAAACGCCTTAATGGTAACTAACTGATTGCCAAGCTGAAAATTTTTAATGGTGTTCCTATCACCTTTTCCAACTTTTTTACCACTTTTATGAAAACCAGCGATTAGCTCACGGATTTCCTTTTCTTCAAATTTAGATGTAGGTGAAAGATGTATATTCATTGTTATTTTAAAACGCTAGGACAAAAGTACCATTTTAATTTTTCTACGCGACAAACGGAAAGTCCACTTCTAAAATTGTGCTATCTTTGTGCAAGCCTTTTTGTATGAAATCAGTCTTTCTAGAATCTCACAATATAAAGAACCTCAACTTTGGATTCGGGCAGTTTAACTACCATTTAATTAAGGCGCTTTCCAAATTAGCATTAGAGGATTACAATATTACCCTTCATGGTAAAGATACTACATGGCTGAAACAAGAATACCGGGATGCTTTTAGTTATAAGCAAAGTTATTCCATGAGGCGTTATCCTCCCTTCAGAATACGAAAGAAATACGATTTATGGCATTCTTTGAATCAGAATATCAAAATTGAACCCTATCATGATATTCCGTATTTATTGACCGTACACAATATCACCCACATTAAAAATCCAGAAAACTATATGCATGAAAAAGTGCATCAACGCTTTCAGGAAAAGTTAAGCAGAAGCACGGAGATCACATATATCTCCGAATATGCAAAAAGCTCGACACATCAGTTTTTTGAAGTGCCAGAAATTCCAGAGCATGTTATTTACAACGGGAATCCAATGTCTGACACGACAATTTCAGCAGAGTTTCACCCCCCCTTTGAAACCTCAAAACCTTTCTTATTTTCTATTGGACAAATTACGGGAAGGAAGAATTTTATTTCTATTGTTCGGATGTTACCGTATTTGAAAGACTATCAGCTAATCATTGCTGGTAAAAATCTCACATCAACCGCGGAAGAATTAAAAACGGAAGCTCTTAAATTAGGAGTTGCAGATAGAGTTCATTTAATAGGCACTATTTCTGGTGAAGCTAAACGGTATTACTACGCTCATTGTGCAGCCTTTGTTTTTCCATCCTTACGAGAAGGCTTTGGATTGCCAGTTATTGAAGCGATGCTCTTCGGCAAACCTGTTTTCACATCCAATAACACATCACTGCCAGAAGTTGGTGGGGATTTAGCGTACTATTGGGATCATTATGATCCACAATATATGACAGGTATTTTTGAAGAAGGCATGAATCATTTCGCTGATAATTCAGAAGTGCTTCAGAAAAAAATGATAGCACGTGCAAGGAGTTTTAGCTGGGATAACGCAGCAAAATCTTATGATGATGTTTATAAATCAATAATTCGCAAGTAAATGGTTTTCAATAAATTAAAAGCGTCATTACAACGAAAAAAGACCCGCCGAGAAACGGTTAAAGCCATTCTTTCGAGTGAGCAACGTAATGATGATGTAGTGAATATTCACAGATTGGACACCAAAAACATTGGTGACTACTATTGTGCGCCGCACCACTATTTCGATGCACTTAAGGACAAAAAGCTTGATATTTTCGACAATAAAAGTCAGGATAAGGCGGTCACAACAAACTTTACAGATACCATAAGCAATAACGCACTCATCATTGGGGGCGGTGGCTTATTAAATAGAAATGGCTTCAAGCTGCAAATGAAACTTTTTGAAACCCTCGCAATTAGCACGAATAAAAAAACAGTGCTTTGGGGTGTTGGTCACAATGAAAAATCCCCAAAAGCCTATGGGAAAGTAACGCAGTACAATGTAGATGTAACTAAGTTCGGACTTGCCGGAACGAGAGATCTATCCATGCCAGGCGATTATGTGCCATGTGTAAGTTGCCTGCACACAGTTTTTGACGAACCTTTTACTGAAACGGAAGAAGTTGGCGTTATTTTCCATAAGGACACGCTAAAAAAACCACAAATCACACAGCTATTTGACGGTATTCCAAGCACTTCAAATACTACGGACTTAGAGGAAATGATTGCGTTTATTGGGAAATGTAATACCATAATTACCGATAGCTACCATGCCATGTATTGGACTATGTTGCTGGGAAAACGTGTTGCTGTGATACCAAATTCGTCAAAATTTTATGATTTTAAACATACGCCTATCTTCACTAATTTTGAAGATTGTATGAAAGACGCAAAGAACACCCAAACCTATACCGGAATCTTGGAAGAGTGTAGGGAAATTAACCACGCTTTTTATGAAAAAGCGGCAAATTACTTAAACTTGTAGTATGTACGATGAAATTAACAAAACACTGGAGGTCTTAAAACGCGGCGGACTTATACTTTACCCTACGGATACCGTTTGGGCTATAGGTTGCGACGCTACACACCCTGACGCCATTGAAAGAATCAATCAACTCAAAAAGGGTAGGGATAACAAATCCTTTATTTGTTTAGTCCACGATTTTAAGATGTTAAATCAATTTGTGGAAGATATCCCAGAAGTTGCTTATGACATCCTGAGATATGCAGAAAAGCCTACAACGATAATTTACGACGATCCTATTCGTGTGGCCGAAAATTTAATAGCCGACGATAACTCACTTGCAATTAGAGTGGTCCAAGACGATTTTTGTAAAAAGCTCCTCCGAAAATTTAGACGCCCAATTGTAGCTACTTCAGCCAATATTGGAGGCGCAAAAACACCCACCAACTTCAAAGAAATAAGCAAAGAAATTTTGGACGGCGTAGACTATGTCGTAAATTTACACCGGTCTAAGAAGTCTGAAAAACCATCGGCTATTATTAAGCTGAAAAACGATGGAAGCGTTACTGTAATAAGAGAATAAACGTAATTACTTTGATTTAAGTTGACACAAACATCTTGTTTTACGCTGCCGCAAATATTTCACTTATAAATAGCTATTTTGATTTTGGATGACCTCATCTATGTCGTAAATTTGCACTGAACTTAGAAGCGCTAAGGCCGTGCTAGTATTTGAATAATATATCGGTGAATTTGTGCCAAACACTATGAACTACAAATCCGCATTACAGAACAATATTTTTAGAGTGGTATCACAAGCGGCCTCCAATCTCAATTTGGATAGTTATGTGATAGGAGGCTTTGTACGTGATTATCTACTTAAAAGAGGCGACGCAAAAGACATTGATATAGTTGCCATAGGAAGTGGAATTGAACTTGCTAAAGAAGTATCCAAGCTCCTACCAGGAAAGCCAAAGGTTTCCATTTTTAAAACCTACGGAACGGCCATGCTAAAAACAGGTGGCATCGAACTTGAATTTGTTGGGGCTCGTAAAGAATCCTATTCCAAAGAGAGCAGAAACCCAGCCGTAGAGGACGGAAGTCTTCAAGATGATCAAAATAGACGTGACTTTACTATTAATGCGCTTGCACTGAGCCTGAATGTTTCAGATTTTGGAGCATTATTAGATCCTTTCAATGGCGTACAAGACTTGAATAAAAAGATCATAAGAACGCCACTTGATCCAGACATTACCTATAGCGATGATCCATTACGTATGTTGCGGGCGATTCGGTTCGCAACGCAACTCGACTTTGTCATTGAAAAAGCCTCACTTGATGCTATCTCCAAAAACGCAAAACGTATTGAAATTATTTCAAAAGAACGTATTGTGGATGAAATCAATAAGATTTTAGCAGCCCCCATTCCCTCAAAAGGCTTTGCGCTATTGCATAAAACTGGATTGCTTCCCCTTATTTTTCCAGAATTAGTTGCACTTGAAGGCATCGACGAAATTGAAGGGCAACGCCATAAAGATAACTTCTGGCATACATTAGAAGTTGTTGACAATATTGCTGAGGCAACGGATAATCTTTGGCTCCGATGGGCAGCACTTTTACATGATATTGGCAAAGCCCCCACAAAACGTTTTGACAAAAAAATCGGGTGGACCTTTCATGCGCACGAATTTGTAGGATCAAAAATGGTCTACAAACTCTTTAAACGTCTTAAAATGCCACTAAATGACAAGATGAAATTTGTCCAAAAAATGGTGCTGATGAGCTCACGCCCCATTGTGCTCGCTTCTGAAGTTACAGATAGCGCTGTGCGCCGTTTGGTATTTGATGCAGGTGATTTTGTGGAGGATTTAATGATACTTTGTGAGGCAGACATTACCACGAAGAATCCTAAGAAATTTAAAAAATATCACGCTAATTTTCAGCTGGTTCGAAATAAAATTGTTGAAGTTGAAGAACGAGATCACGTTCGAAATTTTCAACCTCCCGTTAGTGGTGAGGAGATTATGAAAACATTCGGCTTAAAGCCTTCTCGAGAAATCGGACTTATAAAGGATGCAATCAAAGAAGCTATTCTTGAAGGTGATATTCAGAATGAATATGAAGCTGCAAAGAACTTTATGCTTCAGAAAGGAAAAGAAATTGGATTAACCCCAGTATGATGGAAAAGCTAGTCATAGAAACAGACCGACTGATACTACGCCCCTTTACAATGGACGATGCTGCCGCTGTTTTAGAGTTTTCTTCAAATCCAAAAGTGCAAAAATACACAGGTGATGTGTTGAGAACTACGCTTGCCGAGGTGGAACATGTTATCACAAATGTTTGGCTTAGCGATTATACCAAATATGGTTATGGTCGTTTTGCTGTTATCCATAAAGCCGATAACAAATTAATAGGCTTTAACGGCATTAAGTATCTAGCAGATATCAATGAAACCGACTTAGGGTATCGCTTTTTGCCTGAATACTGGAGCAAAGGTCTTGCAACAGAATCTTCAAAAGCGATTGTTGATTACGCATTCAGTAATCATAAATTAGACAAACTTATTGGCTTTGTGATGCCAGAAAACCAAGCATCTGCAGTGGTTCTTAAAAAATTAGACTTTGAATTTTCTAAACTTGCTCCCTATCCCGGAGAAGACGAAGAAGGTGATTTAGAATGGTATTACCTAACAAGAGCAACCTATGAAAAACAATAAAAAAGTAATTTATTGGCTACTTACAGGATGCGCCCTCATCTTTATTATGGTAGTTGTTGGAGGTATTACACGTCTAACGCACTCTGGATTGTCAATTTCGAACTACAAATTAATCTCTGGCACCATTCCCCCAATGAACGAGGTGGAATGGCAAGAAGCTTTCGAATTATACAAACAGTTCCCGGAATATCAAAAAATAAACAACAGGTTTTCGCTTGAAGAATTTAAAGACATCTACTTTTGGGAGTGGATTCACAGAGTAATTGGCCGCTTTATTGGCTTAGTATTCTTTCTTCCTTTCATGTATTTCCTTCTGAAGAAGCAATTATCCAAGGAAACAGTTAAAAAATGCCTACTACTTCTATTTCTTGGTGGGTTCCAAGGATTTTTGGGTTGGTATATGGTAAAAAGTGGCTTGGTCGAAAGACCCGATGTGAGCCATTATAGATTAGCAATGCATCTCACAACGGCCTTCATCACCTTTGCATTTACGTTTTGGGTGGCTTTAGATTTATGGTTTCCGAAGAAGAAAGAAATTAACCGTGGTTTCCGAAATTTAATCCGAATTGGACTAGTACTATTGGTCATTCAGATAATATGGGGGGCCTTCGTTGCTGGCTTAGACGCAGGTTGGATACACAATCATTGGCCATTAATGAGCGATGGCCAGCTTATTCACGAATCGGTTACCATTGAACAACAGCCAATCTGGCGAAACTTTATAGAAGGAAAAAGCGGCGTTCAATTTGTCCACCGCTACCTCGCGTATATTGTTGTTGGCATCATTGCCGTCATCTGGTGGAAGTCGAAAAAAATGCCCCTGAGTAAACTTCAGCAAAAAGGCGTGAATGTGTTAATTATGCTTGTGTTACTGCAATTTATTCTAGGCGTGCTTACGCTTCTGCTTCAGGTGCCAGTTTGGCTAGGGGTACTCCATCAAGTTGCTGCATTCTTATTATTAGCGGCCATGACGTTTACGCTTCATAGGTTTAGTAAATAGATTGCTCTTTATTTGAACAAAAACAAGTTCAAAAGACGGTTTCATATATCAAAAATAATATCTTTGTAGCACCAAATACCTGAGTTATGATTTATCGTTTTCGTGTAATATTAGATGCTAATGACGATGTCTTTAGAGATATCGAAATTGAGGCCTCCTCCTCCTTGGAAGATTTTCATAATGCCATAACCCAAGCCTTTGGATTTGCCGGGCAAGAAATGGCATCGTTTTATGTTAGTAATGATGCCTGGGAACAGGGCGAAGAAATAGCGCTGTTTGACATGAGTGAGACTCCTGGGGCACTTCGGATTATGAGCGAAACGATTCTAGAGAATACGGTTTCAGAGCGAAAAACGAAGCTCATTTACGTATACGATTTCCTGAACATGTGGACATTTTTAGTCGAATTAGCGGAAGTAGCAGATCGTGAAGAAGGTACAATCTATCCCAACCTCATGTTTGCTCATGGTGAAATTCCTGAGGAAGCAACAGAATTGGAATTTGTAGCTGAAGGAGACGAAGATGATATAGACGAAGACTACGAGCTAGATCCCGAAGATTATGAAAGCCTTGATTTCGATGAAAATTGGAACTAGTTTAGATTGTTAAACTGAGGACGGACTTTCAAAAAATTACTTAGCATTTAAAATTTAAATCTTCCATGATAAACTTATATTCTGCGCACATTGCTTCATTATCTATTCACCGTGTTGGTAATAAAAATAAAAATGAAGCCATGCTTCTTTCCTCTGAGCCTTATCAAATGGATGACGAGATCACACCCCTGCTCAAGGAGTTTTTCTTAAAACCATTTCGAGACAAAGAAGAAAACTATTTTCAGTTTGCACATGAATCGGATTTAGAATTTAATGAATTATTTATGCGTGCTTCGGAAATCTTTGATAATCCGGAACAGATCCATGAGGCAAGTAAAAAAATAACGACGCATCTTTTTGAGCAGTCTATGCACCCACACATAAAAAGTGGCGAAGTCTATATTGCTTATATAGAAAACCTTCAACTTGACAATGAAAAGGTTGATGGCATTGGGATCTTTAAGTCGGAATTAAAACAAGATTTCCTGCAATTTGCAGAAACCAGTAATCAGCTGGAAGCGCAATTAGAACAAGGAGTTAACCTCAATAAGCTGGACAAAGGTTGTATAATATTCAATACAAAAAAAGAAGAGGGTTATAAAATATTATCTGTAGACAGCAACAGGTATGATGCCCGCTATTGGCTTGAAAGCTTTCTAGGTGTGGACCCATGTGAAGATGATAATTTTCACACGAAAAAGTATTTGAAGTTCTGTCAAGACTTCGCCAAAGATGTTGTGTTACCTGCGGAAGACAAAAAAGAGGAAGTATTATTTATGAACAGAGCGGTGAATCACTTTGCGAAAAATGACAATTTTGAGGAGTCTGCATTCATGAATGAAGTAATCAGTAATCCCGACCTCATCCCTGAATTCAATCATTACAAAGTAGAAAAGGCGCCAAAATACAGCATTGAGGATCTAACTACCTTCCCTATTGCTAATACTGCTGTAACAGCAGCACGTAAGAAGATTAAGAATATTATTAATCTGGATACCAATATTCAAATTAAACTCGATTTTATCAATTCCGAAAGCGCCGATAAATTTGTAGAAAAAGGTTGGGACGAAGAAAAGCAGATGTACTATTACTTGGTGTATTTTAATAAGGAGGAGAAGAGTTAGCCGTGTTAAAATGTAAAGTAGGAAGCGTGAAGCGTGAAGTGTAACTAGAACTTTTACATTTTACATTTAGACTTTTCATATTCGCTTCCGTCTTCTAGCATATTTCATTCAATCATTGTTTCATTCAATCATTGTTTCATTCAATCACTCTCTCATTCAATCACTCTCTCATTAAATCATTCTCTCATTCAATCACTCTCTCATTAATTAATTGCTCTGTTGTAACAATTTTGAAGCTTGCTCGTCATACCTTTACTTGTTAATCAAAAAAGAACTTCATTGGAAACCATACTCACAATTAATAATCTCACCAAAAAATTTGGTCCGATTACCGC
>Ga0114916_1000343_pt1 | contig 33071 bp, 27 predicted proteins | sample MalvirAntarct_66_FD_83501 | JGI IMG/M metagenome (GOLD analysis project Ga0114916, IMG submission 83501) | Marine viral communities from the Global Malaspina Expedition - Malaspina viral metaG Antarct_66 | ecosystem: Environmental > Aquatic > Marine > Oceanic | place: West Anvers Island... | reverse complement strand
GGCTAAAACACTTTCGTAGTATTGCGACTCGCTACGAAAAACTGGCTCGAAATTATAAGTCTATGCTGTATCTGGCTTGTACTATGATTCATTGCAAACTGAATTAGGGACACGCCCTAGTCTATATGCGAGTTATTTATATAAGTAACGATAGGGACAGCTATAAAGGGCTTTGATAAAAAATATCGAGCTTTTGTCTCGAATTATATTACAATGCTATTTTACTAAAATAACAGTTTGCCCAATCATTTGATTAACTTTTAGAGGAATTATCATGGCTGAAGAACAAGCACAACCGCAATTAGCACTAGAACGTATTTATGTCAAAGACATGTCACTTGAAGTCCCAGGCGCTGGCGTATTCACCAAAGAGTGGAACCCTGAGCTTGATATTAATCTCTCTAGCAATGCCGAAAAACTGGACGATGACCATTATCAGGTTGTATTAACCGTTAGTGTCACTGCGAAAAATGCTGAAGAAGCGGCGTTTATCGCGGAAGTTCATCAAGCAGGTATCTTCTTATTAAAAGACATCCCAGAAGATCAGATTGGTCAAATCCTAGGTGCTTATTGCCCGAACGTTTTGTTCCCATATGCTCGTGAAGTCATCAGCGATATCGTAACGCGTGGTAGCTTCCCGCAGTTATTGCTTGCACCAGTTAACTTTGACCAAGCTTTTGCGCAAAGTCAGCAGCAAGCACAAGTTGATGCTGAAGGTAACGCTTAAGTTTTAAATTCAACGCTACTGGCTGTATCAGTAAGACGTTTTAATAAAAAAGCCGTTTACTCATCATGAGTAAGGGGTTTTTTTATGGAAATTTTTAGAGTTTATTTTCAATCATTTAGATTTATGTTGCTATTGGTCATTATTTTTGACCCATTAAAAAACCCTGCTGATTGCTATTACTAGCGGCAGGGTCTTTCATAACACTATTCGATGAATCCGCTATATTCTAGCTTCAGTACAAATATTAGCCTTTTAGGGCAGAAAATATTTGTTGCTTAACGTCATCAATACCTTGGGTACCATCGAACTTGTCATACTTAGGTGCATCGCCGCCTTCTTTAGCTTTGTTCTGATAAAAGCCAACGAGAGCTGATGTTTGCTCATGATACGTAGCTAAGCGGTCGCGAATGGTTGACTCTTTATCGTCTTCACGTTGGATAAGCGCTTCACCGGTGACATCATCAATGCCATCGACCTTTGGTGGATTGTGATCAATATGATATACACGACCCGAGCCAGCATGTTGGCGACGACCTGATAATCGCTTGACGATTTCATCATCAGGTACACTGATTTCAATTACATGATCAATCGTCACGTTGGCATCTGCAAGCGCTTGCGCTTGTGGAATGGTACGCGGGAAACCATCTAAAATACAGCCGTTAACACAATCAGGCTTAGCGATGCGTTCTTGCACGAGGTTAATGATCAGATCATCAGAAACCAAACCACCAGCGTTCATCACGTCTTTGGCTTGTTTGCCAAGCTCAGTGCCTTCTTTGATTGCTGCACGCAGCATATCACCCGTTGAGATCTGCGGAATATCATATTCTTTAGAAATAAACTGAGCTTGGGTACCTTTACCGGCGCCTGGTGGACCTAGCAAAATAATACGCATCATTACACGATTCTCCTTAATAAATAGGATTTTGGGACTAATAAAACTTAGGGATTGGTGGTTTGCAGAGCTTACCTTACCTTGTGGCTTTCAAAACCTCAAGTATTTTTAGTATTGATGCAGCAACATATGATGACTTATCTGTTCATGAGAGAAGGTTGCGCGCCATAGATGAGACAATAGCGCGCACTAAATGTAGGATGATATTCTGGACTCAGCGAGTTAAGGAACTTGCTGATTAATGGCCACATTGACTTGATTCTGCTCGACGCTTATCACCACAGGATTACCTGATAGATCACCTGACTCGGCAATGGCAGTACCACTATGACTGATGCGAGCAATGACAGCGAGTTGAACTTTTTCATCACGCGCAGATTTTAATGTGCGCTCTGGCATCATCGCATCTAAATCACTTAGACTAACAGTTGCTTCGCCTTGTTTAATCACGCTAATCGGTAAACGCTTGGCGGCAAATGGCGGGCCACCTTTCACATCACGTATCGCGACAAACAATACATCTTCAGCTTTCACTAGTGGCAACAATGAACGATCAATAGAGACGGTGACTTCAATCCCTTCAGATGCTTGCTGCTCTTGTGCCGTGACATTGGCACTTAGCTCATCAAGACTGCTCAATGCTTGGGTATGGTCACCTGGTTTGGCAGCAATGCTCTTACGTAACCGCTTAATCCAACCTTGCGCTTGTTCAAAATTATTACCACGCGCCTCGCCCATTGCCATCAGCATTTGCGCACCTTCGTGCTGCGGATTTTTGGCAAGAACATCTTGCAGCACACGGCGGCTATTGGCATCAAGCTGACCTTTATTAGCAAAAAAGCTAATCTGCGCATAAGTGGTGGCGATTTCTTCGTTGTCAGGCGATAGACGATAAGCACGAGACAAAGCTTCAATCGCTGAGTCAGTAGCTTCTAACGACAAAAACAGCTCTGATAAACGCATCCAGCGATCAGGGTCATCGGCATGACGATAGACGTTGGTCTGCATGGCACTGATCAACTGAGTACCATCTTCAATCGCCCAAGCGGGTGGCTGGTCAATCTTACCGGTCAATAAATCATCCGCCACTTGGGCAACTTTGTCTTCTGCTGCCCACAAATCAAAGACTGGTGTACGATCACCGACCAAGAAATAAGCCAATGCTGCCAGCACAGGTACCCATACTATGATAATCAAACGACTCTTAATACCAGGCGCGACCATTGGGGTGACTTCACGCTGTGCATCCAATAGCTGACGCTCAAGCTCGATCTTTTGATTTTGATAATGGGCGTCATCAATTGTGCCGTTGTCTTTGTCTGATTGTAATTCTGTCAGACGCTCACGAAATACAGCGATATTGATGTCTAGTAGCTGATTGTCAACAGGATTTTCTCGTAACCTTGAAGCTCGTAGCCAAGGTGTGATAACGATCACTGCCAATACGAGTGCAATCAGTAAGCTTAGGGCAATAAATAAGCCAAAAGTAGAAAATAGGGTCATTTTTTGTCCTCTATGCTTGTGATGTCATGATCTGTTTTATTGCGATCAGCTCGTGATAACAGACGATCAAGTTCCGCTTCTTCTACTGCTGATAAGGCGGCGGCGCTGTCTACCAAGATGCCACTTTGACCACGGGCAATACGCTGACTGCGTTTGCTTTGCCAAAACCAGCCAGCAATTAATACAATTAATAATAATGGCGGGAAGAACCATAATATCCACGTTGAAGGACGTACGGGCGGCTTATAAGTAATAAAGTCGCCATAGCGCTCTTGCATATAAGAGCGAATCTCACCATCACTACGACCTTCTTTAATCATGTCATAGGTTTTTTGCTTTAAATCTTGGGCAATCGGCGCATCAGAACCTGCCAAGTTTTGGTTTTGACATTTTGGGCAGCGCAGCTCTTCGATAAGACCACGGTACTGGGCTTCTTGCTGCACTGAGTCAAAGTCGTAGACATCAATGGCGGCATAAGCATTGATACTAAGCACGCCAAAAAGATAAGCAATGATCAAACTTGCCAAATTTTTCGTGATAGATTTTAATGGCATCATAATCATTTGCACGCCTCCTTAACTTGGTCAAGATCAGGGCTGACATTACTTTTATCAGCCTCATTGAGCACCATCAGACAAGGCGTGATACGGCTCTGCCAATTACTCTCATTAATCTCACCAACAATGTGCTGACGAATAACACCTTCACCATCAACCACAAAGGTTTCAGGTGCACCGGTCAAACCCAAATCTAAGGCAAACTGACCAGATAAGTCTTGGATAGACATCGAAAAAGGATCACCGCCACGGTTTAAATAACCGAGGGCGTCGCCAATATCATCTTTATAATTGACGCCCACCAGATTGACGCCACGTTCCTCTAACTGCATTAAAAAAGGATGCTCAATGATACAAGTTGGGCACCAAGAGCCCCAAATATTCATCAAAAATGGCTGATCTGGCAGGTTGTCATTGGTCATGATACGGCTGGTATCGGACAATAACGGCAACTCAAAAGCGGGCACCGGACGCTCAAGAGCGGTATTGGTTACGATTTCGGTCGGCTGACCTAAACGAAAATACAGCATGACTATAAAAGCAGCAAAGATGATCAGCGGAATCAAAAACCATATTCTGATTTGGCTTTTTTTCATCGTTTGATTGCCTTTTTTATCAGTACCTTTTTGAGGAGACTTCTCTGATTGAGTCATCTTATTTCTCCCCTATTGTTGCCGTGGCATCTGTCACATTGTTGCCATCTAAGTCAGTAACGGTCGCGAAACCTGACTTGCTTGCTGTAATTTGAGCGGGCGTCTTAGTTGTTTTGAGACGATAGCGCCTATCAAGCATACTCAATAGACCACCTAATGCCATAATAATAGCGCCGAGCCATATCCAGCGAATCAATGGCTTCACATAAATACGTACTGCCCATTGATTACTACCCTCAGCGATAGGCTCACCAAGTGCGACATACAAATCACGCATGAGGTTGGCATTAATTGCCGCCTCAGTCGTCGGCATCGTACTGATGATATAAGTCCGTTTTTCAGGATGAAGTATCGTTACTGCCTTGCCCTTCTTAGTGACTGTGACCTCAGCTTGCGTTGCGTCAAAGTTGCTGCCTCTCGTCTCTCTTAAATCGGTTAATGCAAAGTCATAACCTTGGACATTAACCGTTTCACCAATCCTTAGTGCCACATCGCGCTCGATGCTTAAGGTACTGGTAAACGCAACACCGATGACCGCTATAATAACGCCGATATGAGCGGTCTGCTGACCCCAGTAACTCAAGCGGAGCTTAGCTAAGCCCTTGAATAAGCTTGGGGCATTTTTGGTTTTGTCTTTAAAATCGACCACCATCCAGAACAATACCCAAAAGCTCACCGCTAGCGTCACGCCAATATTGAGCATGGCAGAAGGGCTAACAAAATAGGCAATGACTGCAGCTAAAACAAGGCTACTTGCCGCAATGACCATACCAGCGCCTAAGAGCGGGCGACTGTCTTGTTTCCAGCGGATATTGGAGCCCATGCCCATTGCTATCATTAATAGCCAAGTCAATGGCACAAACAGCGCATTAAAATATGGAGGACCTACGGATACCTGACCTAAATTAAAGGCATCGGCAATGATAGGATAGAGCGTACCAAGTAATACGACTAACGTTGCAATCAAAATGATGACGTTGTTAATGACTAAAAACGACTCACGTGAAATCAGCTGATATTGACTTTCAATCGTGAGACGCCAGCCACGTACAGCGAACATCAAGAGACCACCGCCCACAATAATGCCAAGAATCGCTAAAATCACTAAACCACGTGTGGGATCAGCGGCAAATGAATGCACTGAGGTAATCACCCCAGAGCGAACTAAGAATGTCCCGAGTAAGCTTAAGGCAAAAGCAAAAATGGCCAGCATAATCGTCCACGCTTTAAAGACACCGCGCTTTTCAGTGACTGCAAGCGAATGTAATAATGCCAAACCTGCCAACCAAGGCAATAGCGAAGCGTTTTCTACTGGATCCCAAAACCACCAACCGCCCCAACCAAGCTCGTAATAAGCCCACCACGAACCCAGTGCAATACCAATCGTTAAAAATCCCCAAGCAGCCAATGCCCATGGACGTGACCAGCGTGTCCATACCGCATCTAAGCGACCTTCCCACAGTGCTGCCATACAAAACGCAAACGGCACTACCATACCGACATAGCCCATATAAAGCATCGGCGGATGGATAATTAAACCAAAATCCTGTAAGACAGGGTTTAAATCAGCACCATCCACGGGCAAGTTTGGCAAAGTGCGGTCAAACGGTGACGAGGTAAAGATGAGCATGGCCAGCATCATCATCTGTACAGCGGCTAATATCACCAATACACGCGCCCGCATCGACAATGGCAAACCACGACTAAAGTATGAGACCAAGGCACACCACGTTGCCATGATAGTCATCCATAGTAGCAGCGAGCCTTCATGCCCGCCCCACGTCGCTGATAACTTATAATACCAAGGCAGCAAGGTATTCGAGTGCTGCGACACATAGACAAGGCTAAAGTCATTAAAATAAAAGCCTGCCATCAATGCGCCAAACGAGGTAATCATGGCGGCAAATTGCGCCCATGCCAAGCTCGGTGCCAAACGCTGCCAAGCAACATGGTCACGCATAACGCCTATCGTTGGTAATACTACCTGCAAAATCGCCAACATAAAGGCGGCTAGCACGGCAAAATAACCCAATTCTGTGATTAACATACGGTCTAACCTTGTTTACCTTAATACGGTCATTGTTTATTTTAGGGATTGGTATTGCAGGATAATCGAAAGTATCCAATACTTGTTACTGCTTGTAGTTTAAACGATTATTATTATCTAAATAACGCCCTAAGCCATTGCAGCTTAGGGCGCTTACAGCATGGTACATTAGCGTCAACTTGTCACGTTTCTGTATCCACTCTGTATGCGATGTGTATAAAAAGCATAAAACATTGCTTATCACTGCATAGCTGGGAAAAACACCAATACCAGATGTAGCCAACCTGCCAAAAATCCCGTTAAGCCGCCAAGCACAATTAGCGTCATCTCATCTTCACGAAAGGCAGGACGTAATAAGTTTTGGAATTCATCAGGCGTCAGCGCTCGGATGCGATCACGAAACAGTCCAAATATCTTACTGGCACGACTTTCATTGAGCTCAGGGTCCCTTAGTGGCACCATCGTTGCAACGATAGATTTATCAATGATGGTATTTTTTAATTGCCCAAACTCGCGGCGACCCAGTCCTAATCGTAAAGTCGTATTAATCACTGGTGACTCTAAGACTTTATACAGATGCGACTTCATCAATTCACGCGTCTCAATAGCGCGGTCACCATACATCATCTCATTCATGATGTTCTCAAGCGTCACCAAATCTTTGACCACAATCTCAGCAAATACTTCAGATACCTCTTCTTGGCGCTTCATAAAGCCGCCTTGGAGTCGATATCGAGCGATATGCGGTAATTGTGGCTTAATAAAAGGAAAACGGCTCTGTAGCGCAAAAAACTTTATATAACGGATAAAATGCGGCTCTACAGGATTAAATACCATCCAAATCGCAATCCAATTGGTCAAAAAGCCCCAAATGGCCGCAAAAAACGGTACTGTCCAATGTTGCGGCACTACCAAGAATATAAACATTTGGATAATGCCAAAAATCAGCCCAATCAAAGCACTAATATGCCAAATAAAATTGATTTCTTTTTGTCCGACTTTTAAGAACATATTGACCATCAAACGACGATCACTCTCCATCTTATTGACAATCATCTTGCGCATATCGACCAAATCTTCGACATGATAGGTCAAGTCAGTCACCAAAGATTGCATAATGCTTGGCAGCTCTTGGTGCGCTTGGGCATAGACACGGCGCTTGAGCGCATAAGGCAGATTGCCCCACAGTGCTGGCGAATGATCAAGCATAATTTCATCAATCAAGTTTTCAAGGTTTTTATCAACCGCCTCAGTGATGAACAGCGCCATCTGATCTGGTTCCATAGCCTGAAAAAACTCATCAAGCGAGCCAAGCTTAGATAGCGTCTGATCAACAATCACGCCAGATATCTTACCCGCTTTTCTTGGCACAATACCTTGCCAGCCAATACCCGGCAGCCCAAAGAATGGGAAATTAGGGATGCGTATACCGCGAAACTTAATCGGATAAAACAACATCTTGAGCGCCATCCAGACATGAATCCATGTCACAAATGCTGTCACCGGCGGAATGGTAAGCATGGCAAAAAACTCAGGGTGCTCAGCGATTGTTTGCCACAATGAAGTTACATCCATGACTTTATGTATCCTTGCCGTGATGATCGATGTTGACCAAATATTCTGAGCACATTAACAATGCTTAGCAATAAGAAGCCCTCTCCCCAATAACTACTACAAAATAAATCGCCTGATTTTAGCATACTTGCCATCCATTAGCACATGTAGACCCTAGGCAAGTTGTGACTAGAGATGACACGTTTTACACTGCTACTGTGGCACAAAAAATCCTTAAAATAATCTACTGGCGTATGACCAGTAACCGATTTAATAACTACTTCTTTCGAATTTACTCGGTGATTAGATCCGTTGTGAAATGAGTCACCAACCACAGTCGTATACATAATGATGCCACCTTTTATAACAGCGATAAAATAAATGACTGTCTACTGCGTCATCGCTTTTGATCTGTTATAATTTGCCGTTGTCGTTTGCGAGATGTTTGTAGATCTATTATGATAATATTTCAGATATTGAATGCTTCTTATATCACGCTATGTTGTTGAAAGTCCTTAGCTTATCCTTTATGCTCACCTCGCTTTGTCTACATGATATTTGACATGGTCGACTGCTACTTCATAAATACCTCCTTTGATAACTTTTTGATTTATTGTCTCACTGACTGTTTGGGTACTGACTTTATATGAACAAACCGCTCACTCCTGATACCGAACAGGTCAATCGCATTTTTACCAGTCGCATTCTTATTCTTGGATTAATCATATTTGTGGGCTTGTTAGGGCTAATAGTACGTTATGGATTTCTGCAAGTTTTTGCTCACGATAAATATACGACCCAAGCAGACAACAATCGCATCAAATTGATTTCTGCCCCACCAAGTCGTGGTTATATTTATGATCGCAATGGCGTTATCCTCGCTGACAATCAGCCGGTTTTCACCGCTATGCTCAGCCCTGATGAAGTCGAAAACCCTGAGCGTACCTTACGATTACTCGCGCCCATCTTTGATTTGACGGATGAAAATATCACCGATATTTTGGCGCGTGTGAGTAAAAGTAAAAATGATCCGGTAACCATCAAGATTGACTTAACCGAGGCGCAGTTGGCGCAGTTTAGTGAACGCAAACCCTTTTTTCGCGGTGTTAGCATCCAAAGTAAGCTCACACGCTCATACCCGTATGACGAACTTTTTGCCCACGTTATTGGCTATGTCGGACGTATTAACGACAAAGAATCGAAGAGAATCAATAAAGATCGCTATGCCGGTACCGACCTTATCGGTAAGATTGGGATCGAAGATTATTACGAAGATATTTTACTTGGGCAACCCGGTTATCAGTCAGTAGAAACCAACGCACACGGCAATGTACTGCGTCAACTCGATACTAAGCCACCAATCGCCGGTAACGACATCACCTTAAGTTTAGATTATGGGTTGCAGGTTGTGGCGCAGCAGCAGCTTGATGGCAGGCGCGGTGCCATTGTGGCAATAGACCCCAAAACCGGCGATGTACTAGCCTTTGTCAGTAATCCAAGTTATGACCCAAACCCCTTCATCTCCGGCATCTCATTTAAAGACTATGATGATCTGCGTGAAGATTTGGATCAGCCACTTTATAATCGTGCCCTACAAGGTACTTATCCACCGGGTTCAACCATCAAGCCCTTTGAAGCCCTAGGCGGTATTCATTATGGTCTACGTAACTGGGAAACCACTATCTACGACCCAGGTTACTTTAGCTTACCGGGTGACTCACACCGTTTTCGTGATTGGAAAAAAGGTGGTCATGGCACTGTCGATCTCAAAAAATCCATCGTGATGTCAGTCGATACTTATTATTATAAATTGGCGTATGAAATGGGTATTCAGCGCTTACATGACTGGATGGTACGTTTTGGCTTCGGCGAAGAAACTGGCATTGACTTGCCCAATGAAAAATCTGGAATTATGCCTTCACCAAAGTGGAAAAAAGACACGTACGATAAGGGTTGGTTACCGGGTGAGACCATCTCTGTCAGTATTGGTCAAGGCTATTTCCTAGCGACGCCACTACAGATTGCCAATGCAACGGCCATGACAGCGAGTAAAGGTCTTCATATTACTCCGCATCTCTTAAAGAGTAGCGACGGTGCGGCAGCAGTCGATGTCATCACCAAACCGGATGGCAAGATTGATTATAATGGCAAACCCTCTGATTGGCTGCGTATGCATGATGCTATGGAGCAAACGGTCAAGGCCGGTACTGGACGCGGTATATACACACCGCGCTATCGTATCGCCGGTAAAACGGGCACCGCGCAAGTAAAATCCATTGCTCAGGGTAAAAGCTATAACAAATCCGCGCTGGATAAGCGCCACTGGGATCACGCTTGGTTTAATGGCTTTGCGCCAGTAGAGGATCCACAAATCGCCCTAGCGGTATTGGTCGAAAACGGCGGTGGTGGTAGTGTCGTTGCTGCGCCTATTGGGCGAGCCTTGTTTGATTATTGGGTATTACAGCGCGACACCAATCCTATTTTGCCGCCCACTGCTGATCAGCTAAAGGTTATTAAACGGCAAAAAGCATTTGAGAAAGCCATGCGTGATGCGATACGTGAAAAAGAAGACAAAGCACTAGAAGCCGCAAAAGAACAGGCTCAAACCGCTACAACGACAGCGACTTCTGACTAACATATTCAGTATAGAGTAGATAACTAAGCTAATTTTATGAAAAAATCTTCAAGCGCGCGTAAGCCCAATAAAAACCAAAAAACCAAATCTACTGCAGCTGGTGATGTACGTATTATCGGTGGTCAGTTTAAACGCCGTATCGTACGTTTTATTGATGCAGAAGGATTACGTCCGACCCCAGACCGGCTACGTGAGACCTTATTCAATTGGCTGATTTCTGATATTCATGACGCTCAAGTGCTCGATAGCTGCGCCGGTAGCGGCGTCTTAGGTTTTGAAGCCTTATCGCGCGGTGCTGCTCATTGTATTTTTATTGAAATGAATGCCGCCCAAACTCAAATGCTACGCCAAAGTGCCGAGATGTTACGTCTTGATAGTGACAGCCATAAAATCATTCAGGGTACAGCCGAACAAGTTCTACAACAAAAGCAGCTTGTAACGCGTCCCTTTGATATTGTTTTTATAGATCCACCTTATGCTAAGGATTTATGGCAATCTATTTTGACCACTTTGTTTACCCAAGATCTAATCAATACAGACACGCTTATCTACCTAGAAGCGGATAAAGATTTAGATGAGCAATTGAGCCAACTGGCAACGGTTTTTAATACCACGCTAGCGCTGCAAAAAAACGATGAATCACAAACATTGTATTTTGATTGTCTGAAACAGACCAAAGTTGGACAAGTTGTTGCTGGACTTTATCGCCTATTATCGTCATAATTGTCCGGTTAATGAATTCTGTTAATAAAATTTATAAATGTTTAAAACCGCTAAAAAACTGGCCAACGCTGCAGTTTAATGTATATAAGGCGAAAATAAACCCCAATGCAGCTTGCAAGCGTAGGCGCTACTGCTTATAATGTGCAGTCTGTTTTTTGAGAGCCCCGTTCCCAGCTAAACTCTCAACGAATTCTAATTTTAAGGTTTTATCATGAAAACACTTAGTGCAAAACCAGCTGAAGTGACCCATGACTGGTATGTCGTAGATGCTGACGGCAAAACCCTTGGTCGCTTAGCCACTCAAATCGCTACTCGCTTACGTGGCAAGCATAAGCCATCTTTTACGCCGCACGTTGACACTGGTGACTTTATTGTTGTCATCAACGCTGACAAAATCACGGTAACGGGTAAAAAAGCGCAAGATAAAAAGTACTATCGTCACAGTGGCTACCCAGGTGGTATTAAAGAAACCAACTTCAGTAAACTGCTTGCACATAAGCCTGAAGATGTTCTACACAAAGCGGTTAAGGGTATGCTTCCAAAAGGTCCTCTTGGCTACGCGATGATCAAGAAGCTGAAACTTTATGCGGGTACCGAACATCCACATGAAGCACAGCAACCTAAAGCACTAGACATCTAAGGATACACTTATGGAACGCAATTACGGAACTGGTCGCCGCAAAACTTCTACCGCTCGTGTCTTTTTAGCGAAAGGTACTGGTAGCATCGTCGTTAACGGCAAACCACTTGATGAGTATTTCAGTCGCGAAACGTCGCGCATGGTTGTTCGTCAGCCTTTAGAATTACTTGACACACCTACTGCTTATGACCTTTACATCACTGTAAAAGGCGGCGGTATTAGTGGTCAAGCTGGCGCAATCCGTCACGGCATCACGCGTGCATTGATTGAGCTTGACGAATCTAACAAACCTGCTCTAAAAGCAGCTGGCTTTGTTACTCGTGATTCACGTCAAGTTGAACGTAAGAAATTGGGTCTACGTAAAGCACGTAAACGTCCACAATTCTCAAAACGTTAATCAAAGCTATCTCTTATATTTCTGCAACTGTTGTCTTTATCTCAGAGCAACAGCTGCAGCATTAAATATAAGAATAGATTTGCAAAACCTTATAAGCTGTCCGCAGCTTATAAGGTTTTTTTATGCCTGATGCTTTTATAAAAAACGATTTTCATATATAACTATCTTGCCTATAAATCTGTCTTAACAAAGGATAAATCACCTTGCAAAGTTTCGCTTACTACCCCATCATAATCATAACTTTTCATTACTAGAAACAGTCTTATGAAAGCGCCTGAACAATACGATCCTAGCAAATCTGCCTCAAACAGCAGCATGCCGCCACCAAGTATACAGCCGCCTGCTAAGTCTCCGGCTCTACCTGTTGGCACACCGACGATTACCCAAACGCATAAGCAGACCGATCAAGCAGAAAAGAAACCTTTTGAATGGCAGTTTTTAATGCCTAAATATTGGGGTATTTGGTTATTATTTGCTATTTTTTTGCCGCTGATTTATCTACCGCTACGGTGGCAATTTTGGCTCGGTCGCAAGCTTGGTATTTTGATCTATAGTGTCGTAGGCTCACGCCGCCGTGATACCTTAATTAACCTCAAACTGGCATTTCCAGAAAAGCCAGAAGTGGAACGTGAGCTCATGGCAAAACAAGTCTTTGTCAATCAAGGCATTGGCGTATTTGAAACCTTATGCGCTTGGTTCCGTCCGAATGTTTTTACCCGTACAGTATCTATCTCAGGGTTACAGCATCTTGTTAATGCACAAAATGAGGGTCGCGCGGTCATCTTATTGGGTGCCCATTATACGATGCTTGATCTAGGCGGTATGCTCTGTACCCAGTTCTTCCCAATGGATGGTATGTATCGTCCGCAAAATAACGCATTGCTTGATTGGTTTATTTATAATGGGCGCACAAGTATTCTGAGTAAACAAATCTCCAACCGTGATATGCGTAGCCTTGTTAGCTCTCTTAAAAAGGGTCGTGTGATTTGGTATTCACCGGATCAAGATTATGGTCTAAAACAAGGGGTCATGGCGCCATTCTTTGGCGTACCAGCAGCAACTCTGACGGCAACGCGGCGATTGGCAACCTTAGGCAATAAAGTGCATCCACCAGCCGTAATGGCGCTGCATACTTATCGACAGACGCCAGATAATTTGCCACGTGGCAAACGCCCCCATTATCATCTAACAATTACGCCAGAGCTAGAGAACTATCCAAGTGATAACGAAGTGGCTGACGCGACTCGCGTTAATGAAGTACTAGAGGGCTTGATTCGTATTGATCCCACTCAGTGGATGTGGTTCCATCGCCGTTTTAAAAATGGTCCCGAAGGTCGTAGAGATATCTATAAGTAAGCTTTTATTCCAACGAAAATCACTGGCAAAATTTGCTATAATTTACAGCTAATATTTTTTGCTATTATCAGCAGATAAATAATCATAAATTTATAATAATTTGATCAATAAATAACGGATTTCCCATGAGTAATAATCAGATTTCTGACGGCCAACCTACTATTAATAGCTCAGCAGCAGCCAAACGTATCCTTACTGGTATCAAACCGACTGGCACCCTACATCTGGGTAATTACGTTGGCGCGATTCGTCCAGCGATTCAGTCTATCCAAAACAGTGATGATGAAGCATTTTTCTTTTTAGCAGATTATCACGGTATTATTGGTTGTTATGACCCTGATATTATCCATGAATCGACCAAAGCCATTGCAGCAACTTGGATTGCCTGCGGTCTTGACCCTGAGCGCGTGACTTTTTATCGTCAATCAGATGTGCCTGAAATCCCAGAACTTGCGTGGATATTGAACTGCTCATGTGCAAAAGGTCTGATGAATCGTGCGCACGCTTATAAAGCGTCAGTCGATATCAATATGGAAAAGGAAGATGTTGATCCCGATCAAGGTGTTAACATGGGGCTGTTCGGCTATCCGGTACTGATGGCAGCCGATATCTTGATGTTCAATGCTACGCATGTGCCTGTTGGTCGTGACCAAATTCAGCATATCGAGATGGCTCGTGATATTGCCGGTACTTTTAATCATCGCTATAAGCCACTGTTTACGCTACCATCTGCTGTTGTAGATGACGATATCCCACTACTCACAGGTCTTGACGGGCGTAAAATGAGTAAGAGCTATAGCAATACCATTCCTCTATTTGGTGATCTAAATCCACAAGTTAGCAGTGAAAAGCAGATGCATAAAGCCATTATGAAGATCGTCACCAACTCGCAGTTGCCTGCTGAGCCAAAAGACCCTGATGACTCTGCTATTTTCGAGATTTATAAAGCCTTTGCAACGCCTACTGAGATTGCCGATATGCGTGCGCAGTTTGCCGCTGGTATTGGCTGGGGCGATGCCAAACAAGCGTTGTTTGATAAAATCAATAATGAAGTTGCCCCATTCCGCGCACGTTATGAGGAACTGATGGCAAATCCAAAAGAGCTAGAAGAAATCCTACAGATGGGTGCAGAAAAAGCCCGCCGTCATAGTCGTAAGCAACTGGATAAGACCCGCCGCGCTATTGGTATCCGCCCACTTGCCAAACTTAAGTAAATTATTATTTACGATGACCATAGATTGCTATCATGCAAAGTAAGCGATTAATTGAGTCTAGCGCAGAGATTCATGATATGTCTCTGCGTATCTATCAGACGCCTGTACAGCATTTGCCAGAAGATCTGTATGTACCGCCACAAGCGTTTGCTATTTGGCTTGAGCAGTTTGCAGGGCCATTAGACTTTTTATTGTATTTGGTTAAGAAAAATAACGTCGATTTGACACGAATGCCGATATTACCGATTACAGAGCAGTATTTGGCTTATATCAGTGAATTGGACACCAATCATTTTGAGTTGGCCGGTGACTATCTACTAATGGCATCAACCTTGATTGCGATCAAGACTGAGTTGTTACTTCCTAAACCAGAAACGCCTACCGATGAGCGTGATCCAAAATCTGAGCTGATTGAGCGTCTTGAAGAATATGCCCAAGTCAAAGCTGCCAGTCAACGTTTAGACAATTTAATTCGACTTGAGCGCGATGTGTTTTTGGCGATGGTTAGTATGCCAAGCCAAGACATTATGAATGCTGAGCTGCCAAGCTATTCACCTACTCTATTGATTGATAGCTTGTTTAAGATGCAGTTGCAACCCGACTATCAGATGCATAGCATCAAGGTCGATGCTGTGCCACTTGCTGATCGTATCGCTAGTATCAGTCGCCAACTGAGTATGGACGGCGCGCACTCTTTTTATGAACTATTAGATAAAGCCCAAGGAAAAATAGGTGTGGTGGTCAGTTTTGTCGCGGTGCTTGAATTAATCAAGCGCCAACTGATTGGTGTGGTTGCTAATAGTACGGACAGTCGTTTTAACACAGCAAATAACGCTGATAGCAGCCTGCCCACTCATAGCGATTTACTCGGAAAATTGACGTTAGAATGGTTAGCGTAATCCTAACTGGCTTTATAGTAAGTCTAAAATCATTCAACTGAAGAAGATTATATTGAAATGGCAGATATAGACGACCCTAAAGACCACCTACTATCTATTGAAGATATAAGTAAACAGATTGAAGTTTTACTTCATGCTTCAGAAGCACCCTTAACTACTAATCACTTAAAAAAACACTTATTCTTAACGACTAATAAGTTAGAGCAGGCACTAGAACTGCTAAAGCAACGCTTAAATCTTGGCGTATTAAGTTTGCATCATACTGCCAGTGGTTATCGTTTGCAAATCGCTGATAGCCATAGCGCCTTAATACAGAGTGTCTTTCCCCAGCGTCAAGAACGTCTCAGCCAAGCCTTGCTAGAAACTTTGAGCGTTATCGCCTACAAGCAACCAGTGACCCGTAGCGATATAGAACATGTGCGCGGCGTGACGCTATCGAGCAACATATTGCGTCAATTGTTTGATAAAGGCTGGATTGAAGAAAATGGTTACAAAGATACTCTAGGGCGTCCAGCATTACTGCATACTACGTCTCAATTCTTAGATGCTTTTGGACTGAGCCATTTAGATGAGCTACCACCCATGCCAGAGATAGACAGTATCAGAGCATCCTCTTAAATAAATCGGATAAAATACTCTTGCTCAATAAAAAAGGACACACCTATTAGTAGGTATGTCCTTTTTATTATTCTAATCAACTAGTTTAATAAATAAAATGCTGATCACTTCTACTGATTGATAATATCAACACCTTTTGGCGGCGTAAACTTAAACTGATTGCTACTAATGCTTGGGTTCATTTTGATACCGCTAAACTTAATAGAGGTAGTCTGTCCTAAGCTATCATTTAACACCATCATCACAGGCTTACCACCGCTAAAGCTCATTGATAAGCTCTTAAAGCTAGCACTATCTGACTTTGGATACAGCACATAGTAGTTTTTGTTGGCATACGGCTGGGTGATTTTAAAGTTCTTATCGATTTTACTTGGATCACCTGATAGTAATAGCGCTGGTGTATTACCCACTTGGCTGTCTACGTTTTGTTTAGTGGCTTGCTCCAAGTCCTTATCATAAACCCACATCGAGCTACCATTTGCCACAATCAGCTGCTCTGATGGAGATTTGGTTTCCCAGCGGAAATTATTTGGACGTTGTACGCTCATCGTACCACTGAACGTACCGCTATTAGCGCCCTTAGTCGTCTGGCTAAAGTTGGCCGTCATGCTCTTAGTATTGGTCAAAAGCTTATTTAAGCGCTTAGCTGCCGTTATATTGTCAGCTGGCGCTGCTGTCGCCGATTGCGTTATCGCCATCATAGGCGCTGCGACGCCGAGCGTAGTCATTAAGACGCCTGCTAATGCTCCGCCCATCATTTTTTGTTTTAGCGTTGTTGTCTGTTTAGTCGATTGAATAGTCAGTAAAGTCATTATAAATCCTCTCTAAAAATGCAAAATAGCATAAAAATAAAACGTTTTATCAAATTTTTGTTTTCGGTAAATGTTTATCATACGAGTACAAAACCGGTGTGATAAAACAATGAGGACAGTGTGCCAGTTTTTTTATTACGCGCCTAGTCATGATTTGCAATCATTACTACTGCTGGGATACAGGCTTGTAAATACAACAGTTACAAAGTAATAAATAGCCTTTATCGTAGTTTTAACCGTTTTAATCAGTGGTTAACATAAGCTTATAAGCATAAAAAACCCCTACTACCAAACGGTAATAAGGGCTTTTTTAGTCATCAAATCATTTTATCTAAAAGATAAAACAATCTAGATGGGCAACTAGGCGCTTTCAACCATCACATAACGACGGTTAAATTTACCTTTGGTCGCAAACTTTACCACACCGTCATTTAGTGCAAATAAAGTATGGTCACGACCCATGCCAACACCTTCGCCGGCGTGGAATTCTGTACCACGTTGACGAACGATGATGTTACCAGCGACAATGGCTTGACCGCCAAAGATTTTTACGCCTAGCATTTTTGGGTTTGAATCACGACCGTTACGGCTTGAACCGGCAGCTTTTTTATGTGCCATGAGAAAATCTCCTTGTTAATGTGACTTATCGCTAATGCGACAACTCTTAAGCTTTTAGTGCGTTATTAATCATCAATAAACTGACAATCGTTAATTAAGCATTAATCGCTTTGATTTTTAACAAGGTGTACCATTGGCGGTGACCTTGCTCTTTGTGATAATGCTTACGACGGTTGTGCTTGACGATACGGATTTTTTCGCCGCGGCCATGCTCAACAACTTCAACTTCAACACTAGCGCCTTCAACGATAGGCTGACCGATCTTGACAGTTTCACCATCAACAATCATCAACACATCTTCAAATTTGATTGTTTCGCCTGTTTCTGCTTTAAGTAATTCAACTTTAAGCAATTCATTAACGACTACACGGTGCTGTTTACCACCAGTTTTGATTACTGCGTACATTGTATGACTCCGTTTAACCCGTGTGCCGTGGCTGATATCATACCAACACTTCGACGACGAACACGACAGGGAAAAATTAAAGGCAAGATTTTACGGCTTTTTGCTGATAAAAGCAAGCCGCACCTCTTGTTTTTGTATGGTGGTGATACCAAAAATCTATACTCGTATCAGACACAATGTCATTGATTAATCAGCGCAATGTATATCGCTATTAATATAGACCGCCTAATAACACGCAGAGATAGTGGTTAAAATCCAACAGCGGCTATTATAGCTTATCCAATCAGATACTTACAGTTTTTTGTAAATAGACATGTAATAAGTATCTATTCATTAGTCATCGTTGTTTAGATCACTTAGCTGCTAATAGCTACTTACCAGTGATTTGCTCATTTTTACCATAATAAACGCCGTAATATTCGCCCGAACCTCAAGCGCCGTATCGCATTTTGCTATACTTAAATCAACAATATCACTAGACAGCTATGCTATCATGCATAAAACGCTGGCTTTGCTAAGTATCACTATTAAAAGTATCGCTATTAAAATATTCTTTATTTTTATTGGTATGATTATCTATTATGACTTGTACTCCTTTATCTAAAACCGCTGCGCCATTGACTACCGCGCCATCAGTCAATCTATCGTCTACACCAACCTATGCTGATATCCAGAGCATTGTGGCTGATGATTTCGATATTATGGACAAACAAGTATTTGGCAGCCTTAATTCCAAAGTTAAGCTGGTGATGAATGTCTCACAGCACGTGATTAATGCAGGCGGCAAACGTATGCGCCCATTAATTACCTTGTTATGCGCGCGAATGCTTAATGATGAGCCATCGAAGCAAGCCATGCATTTGGCAGCGATTACTGAGATGCTGCATACCGCGACCTTGGTACATGATGATGTGATAGATGAGTCAGGACAGCGCCGTGGTAAGCCTACTGCCAATGCCACTTGGGATAATGCGACAGCGGTATTAGTCGGTGACTATCTAATTGCTCGTGCTTTTAATTTGTTGGTAGGCTTTCAAAGCTTGCCACTATTGCAAGTGTTTTCAGACGGTACTTGTGATATTGCTGAAGGTGAAGTATTACAACTGCAGCATCAGCATAATCCCGAAGCAACTGAGCAAGATTACCTCAATATCATCGATGGTAAGACTTCACGGTTATTTATGATGGCAACTCAAGGCGCTGCGATTTTGCAAGGTCAAACGCAGCACTTGCAAGCATTGGCTGATTTTGGTCAGCACTTTGGCAATGCTTTTCAAATCGTCGATGACGTGCTTGATTACAGTGGCGATAGTGCGCTGATGGGTAAGAATCTCGGCGATGATCTAGCTGAAGGCAAACCTACCCTACCTACTATTAAAGCACTCGAACTACTCAAAGACAGCAACAAAGAAGGCTATGAGCAGCTGCGTATCGCCGTCCAAACGGGCAAAACACCTAATGCAGAACAGTTAATCGCCTTAGTACGCCATTCAGGCTCACTAGATTACTGTAAACAGCGGGCTTTAGAAGAAACCAAGCTTGCCCAACAAGCACTCAGCAGTTTGCCGGATAATCGCTATCGTCAGGGCCTATACCAGTTAACTGAACTTGCCAGCGGTCGCTTATTATAATTATCAAATAACAACGCTTAGTTATTATTTATATTGCTACTACATTGATAAGACTCAAATCGATACTGCTTATATTGATATAAGCAGTTAAATGTTTTTATTGCTAAATTTTACTTAATTATTGCTATAGCAATGTTTTTCTGAACAGACTAAATATTGCTTCTTATGTGTCTCCCTTTATTAATGATACACTTCTATATTTTTTAAATAAACAAAATTTAACAATGTTATCACTGACTAGCCAATGTAAATTTTGCCCTTCATCTTTAGCGTAATGCTTGTGTTTTCAATAGGTTCTAATCTTTTATTATCATAAACGGCAACTATAGCCGCCAGAAACGGTTTTTTTCGCCTTGACTGTGGGGTATACCCTATAGTTTATAATCTCTTATTAAATTTACTTATCCGGTTATTGAGCATTCGATGTACTGTGATAACGATAAATGCCTAATAGTTTTTTATATTTTCTACGTTAAGATGTATCCATAAACTATTTATACTGTCACTATTTATTATTATATGATATTTATATTGCCGAGGACATTGATGAAGCACTCTTATCTTGCGCTTGTAATAGCAACTGTACTATCTGGAGCTGTACTGGTTGGCTGTGACAAAAAAGAGGATGCCGCTGGCGACGCGGCGGCGGCACAGCAACAAATGCCGCCCTCCGTCGTCAACGTTCAGACTATTACTTTTGATACCGTACCACAAGTACAGACTTTTGCTGGACGTACAGCGGCTTATCAAACCGCTGACGTCCGCCCACAGGTAAACGGCATTATCGACGAAGTGTTGTTCCGTGAGGGCAGCAACGTCAAAAAAGGTCAACCTTTATATCGCATCAATACGGATAACTATGCGACGTCTATTACCAGTGGTCAGGCGGCAATAGCCCAAGCAGAAGCCAACTATCAGACGGCATTGGCTAATAATGCCAATGCAAAAGCGGATTTGGCCAGCCGTCAAGCGTCATTATCACAAGCACAAAATGATTTGCAACGTCTGCAAGGTTTGGTGGCTATTGATGCCATCTCAAAGCAGCAATACGATCAAGCACAAACCGCTGTGCGTACTGCACAAGCAGCTGTCCAAAGCGCCAATGCTGCTATCGGTCAATCCCAAGCCGGTATTGAAAGCGCAAAAGCAGGTATCCAAACGGCGAAGGCTGGCTTGCAAGCGAGCACTTTAGATCTCAATCGTACCATCGTACGTGCGCCTATCTCAGGTCGTACAGATCGCTCTAGCGTCACTGCCGGTACATTGGTTAGCTCAGGTCAACCTACTCCTTTAGTAACTATCTCACGCCTAGATCCTATCTATGTCGATATCAGTCAATCATCTTCTGAACTGCTTAAATTGCGTCAGCAGATCTCTGCAGGCAAAGCAAAAACTGGTATGAACTCAGTTGAATTGGTGTTAGAAGATGGTTCAACCTATCCTGTACGTGGCGAGTTGGCATTGTCAGAAGCGAAAGTCGATGAATCAACAGGGGCTGTGACATTACGTGCAGTCTTCCCAAATAACAGCAATATCCTATTACCCGGTATGTATGTCAGCGCCCGCTTGACTCAAAGCGTGATCACCAATGCAGCACTTGTTCCTCAAAGCGCCGTGATGCGCTCGACCAAAAGCGAGACGCAAGTTTATATCGTTGATGAAAACAACAAGATCCAAGTTCGTCCGGTTACGATTAATGGTACTTATCAAGGACAATGGGTAGTCACTGACGGTCTTCAAGCTGGCGATAAAGTAGTGATTATTGGTGGCGCAAAAGTGAAGCCTGAACAAGAGGTTATTGCGAAGCCATTAGAAAATCCAAACCCTGCGCCTGTTGCAAAAGAGGCTGCTGCCAAAACACCGCAGCAAGCTGCACAATCAGCTGCCAAATAATTCCATTCAAAGCTAGGAAGACTTAGGGATTTACTATGTCACGTTTTTTTATTGATCGCCCTATTTTTGCATGGGTGATGGCTATTTTAGTCATGCTTATCGGGATAATATCGGTTATCAACTTGCCGATTGAGCAGTATCCGGCGATTGCGCCACCAACCGTCACGGTCAGTGCCAGCTACCCTGGTGCGAACGCTGAAACCGTTGAAAACTCCGTCGTACAGATTATTGAGCAGCGCATGAAGGGCCTCGATGGCTTGATGTATATGAAGTCATCAAGTTCATCAAACGGCAGTGCCTCTGTACAGCTGTTCTTTGAGAACGGTACAGATTCTGATACTGCACAGGTTCAGGTACAGAACAAATTACAGGCTGCGATGAGCTCACTGCCTGAGCAAGTACAGCGTCAAGGCGTCAACGTTAATAAAGCCTCTGAAGGGTTCTTAGCCGTGTTTGGCTTTGTCTCTGAAGACGGTAGTATGGATCCTGCTGATATCGGCGATTACATCAACTCTAATGTCGTGGATCAGCTCAGCCGTGTTGAAGGCGTTGGACAAGTTCAAGCGTTTGGTGCCTCTTACGCCATGCGTATCTGGCTAGATCCTGAACGCTTACGTGGCTATAGCTTGGTGCCATCTGATATCGTCAATGCTGTACGAGCGCAAAACGCGCAAGTATCAGCGGGTCAATTAGGTCAAGCGCCTGCTGACGTCGATGAGCAAGTTATTAATGCGACCGTCACTGTACAGAGCTATCTAAAAACACCTGACGAGTTTAAGAATATTCTACTAAAAACCGATACATCAGGAGCTCAAGTACGCTTAGGAGATGTTGCAAAGGTTGAAATTGGTAGTGAAGATTATAGTACTATTGCCTTATTTAATGGCCAACAAGCCGCAGGTCTTGCCGTATCACTCGCAAGTGGTGCGAACGCGCTTGAAACGCGCGAATTGGTCGGTAATCGAGTTGCTGAACTAGAAGCAAACTTTCCTATCGGTCTAAAATCAGTTATTCCTTACGACACGACCCCATTTGTACGTTTGTCTATCGAACAAGTGGTCAAGACCTTAATCGAAGCGATCGTATTAGTATTTATCGTCATGTTCCTTTTCTTACAGAACTGGCGTGCGACTATTATTCCAACTCTTGCCGTACCTGTGGTACTACTAGGTACGTTTGCAGTACTGTATATTGCAGGGTTTAGTATTAACGTCTTAACCATGTTTGCGATGGTACTGTCCATCGGTCTATTGGTCGATGATGCGATTGTCGTGGTAGAAAACGTCGAGCGGTTATTAGAAGAAGACCCCCATATTTCTATTAAAGACGCTACGATACAATCAATGGGTGAGATTAGTAAAATTGTTGTCGGTATCGCGCTTATCTTATCAGCGGTATTCGTTCCGATGGCATTCTTCGGTGGCTCAACGGGTGTCATTTATCGTCAGTTCGCCATTACCTTGATTACCAGTATGGTACTGTCGGCACTGGTTGCACTTATCTTTACCCCTGCCCTTTGTGTGACGTTACTGAAACGTAGTAAAAGTCATGAAAAAGGCAATAGCGAAAATCAAAAAGGCTTCTTTGGTTGGTTTAACCGCTCTTTTACTAAAACAAGTCAATCTTATGAAAAATTTGTCGGTAAAAGTTTCCGTTTTAAATGGTTATATCTGATTGTCTATGCTGCCATTATCGGTATTATGGCAGTGGTGTTCTTGCGTATTCCTGGCTCGTTTTTACCAGAAGAAGATCAGGGCATCATGTTTACCGCCGTACAGCTGCCTGCTGGTTCGACACTGAATGAGACGCAAGCGGTACTCGATAAAGTCAGCGCTTACTATAGTGGTCAAGAGCCAGATAATGTGGCGTCAGCGTTTACTATTGCAGGCTTTAGTTTTGTTGGACAAGGACAAAACGTTGGTATTGCCTTCGTTAAATTGAATGACTGGGCAGATCGTAAGGGCGAAGAAAATACCGCGCGAGCAGTTTCTGATCGTGCACAAGGTTATTTCTTTACTCAAATTAACGAAGCAACTGTTTTTAATATCATCCCCCCAGCGATTAGTGGGCTTGGTAATTCTAGTGGCTTTGACTTGATGCTCCAAGATTCAGGTAGTGTCGGGCACGAAGGTTTGTTAGAGGCGCGCAATATGCTCCTTGGCATGGCCGCGCAAAACGATAAGGTAGCTGGCGTACGTCCAAACGGACAAGAAGATGCGCCACAGCTTAAAATTGATATCAACCAAGAACAAGCCGCCGCTTATGGTTTGTCCATGGCAAATATCAATAGTGTAATTTCAACCGCATGGGGTTCGAGTTATATCAACGACTTCGTTGACCGTGGTCGTGTTAAGCGCGTGTTTGTGCAAGGTGAGCCTAGTAGCCGTACCAATCCTGATGATATCGGTAAATGGTATGTCCGTAATGACAGCAACGAGATGATCTCATTTGATGCTTTCTCTAGTAGTAAATGGGAAACTGGTTCACCGGGTCTCACGCGCTATAACAGTTTGGCGTCAATGAATATCCAAGGTAGCGCAGCCCCTGGTCTCAGTACTGGCGAAGCAATGGAGGCCATGGAAGCTATGGTTGCACAGCTACCAGACGGCATCAGTTATGAATGGACAGGTCTATCATTAGAGGAGAAAAAATCAGGTGCCCAAGCGCCGATGTTGTATGCTATCTCAATCTTAGTGGTATTCTTATGTCTTGCTGCCTTGTATGAAAGCTGGTCAATTCCATTCTCAGTATTGTTAGTCATTCCGCTTGGGGTATTGGGGGCGGTTCTATTTACTTGGATCCGTGGTTTATCCAATGATGTTTACTTACAAGTCGGTCTACTCACGGTGGTTGGGCTTTCAGCCAAGAATGCCATCTTGATTATCGAGTTTGCAAGGGACCATCAAGCGGAAGGTTATACCCTAAAAGAGGCCGTCATGACCGCTGCACGTCAGCGTCTGCGTCCTATTATTATGACCTCGCTTGCCTTTGGTCTCGGTGTTGTGCCATTATTCATCGCCACAGGTGCTGGTTCTGGTAGTCAAAACGCCATTGGCACCAGTGTGGTCGGTGGTGTTGTCACTGCAACATTACTAGGTATCTTCTTTATTCCGATGTTCTATATCTGGGTACGTAGTATGTTCCCGCACAAGTATGAGAACAACAAGCCAAATAATGGTGGGAGTACGCCTGGCGGCTCTAATCCGAATAATCCAGACAGTCCAGTTGGACCAACAGAGTATAATGAGCCACCGATCATACACGTTGACGACGATATGCAAAACATGACGCTCTCTAAGAGCGCTCAGCCTGCAAGCTTTGGAGATAATACACAATGAGTTTACGTTATTTTGTTACCCCCAACTCAGTAACTAAGGCAGTCTCTTTGACTGCCCGCGTTCGCCAAAATAGCGGTCGTTTGCTTGGCTTAACGGCTTTGGCATTCAGCATGGCGGCTTGTAATACCATTCCAAAGGCCGATACGCGTCCTGTGCTTGCGGTGCCAAACATTCCTATCGAACAGACCTATGGTGCGTTTGATAAAGAGACTATTAGTAACGCTGAGCAAGCCAGTCTTGCTAGTCAACGCTGGCAGAATTTTTACAGCGACGAGCGTTTAAAGGGTCTGATTGCTTTAGGTCTTCAAAACAATAAAGACTTTGAAAGTGCTCGTTTAGCAATTGAAAAAGCCCGTGCACAATATCAAATTACTGATATCAATGACCTACCTCGCATTGATGGTAATGCTGGCTATTCACGCGCGCGTCAACGCGGACAAACAGGCGATAACTATAATGTTAACCTTGGTCTTGCCAATTATGAGCTCGACTTTTGGGGTAAAATTGCCAGCTTAAAAGATCAAGCTTTGCAGAACTTTTTATCAACGACAGCGGCAAAAGATGCCACTCAAATCAGTCTGATTAGTAACATTGCTCAAAGCTATGCCAATTTGAGCTATAGCTTGGCGCAGCTACAACTGGCAGAGGCGACGGTAGAGAGCCGTGAGAAATCGCTATTTATTGCTAGCAAACGCTTTGAAGCTGGTATTGATCCTAAGCTGCCCTCTTTGCAATCTAGCGCCTCACTTGAAAATGCCCGACTTGCCGTTTTACGTGCCCAAAGCAGTATTTTAAAATCACGTAATGCATTGCAGTTTTTAGTTGGTGGACCAATTCCAACCAATCTGATTCCAACGCCTGCGGTCAGTAACATCACAAGCCAGCAAGTATTTAGTGCTGGCTTGCCAAGTGAGCTGCTACGCTATCGTCCTGATGTGTTGCAAGCAGAGTATAATCTAAAAGCAGCTGGTGCGAATATCGAAGTGGCGCGTGCGTCTTACTACCCTTCTATCAGCTTAGCCAGTAATGTTGGCTTGAGCAGCGGCAGCTTAAATGACCTATTCAAAAGTGGTTCTGTCGGCTGGTCATTCGGTCCAAGCGTTAGTGTGCCTATCTTTGATGCTGGTCGTTTAGATGCCAACTATGATGTGGCACAAATCGAGCGTAAGCAGACGCTTGCAGGCTATGAGCGCTCAATTCAAACCGCTTTCCGTGAAGTGTCGGATGTCTTAGCCACCCGTGCAACTTTGGGCGAGCAGTTAGAGGCGCAGTATCGTTTGCAAGACAACTTTGAGCAAACGTATCAGATTGCTGATGCGCGCTTTAAAGCAGGTATCTCAAACTATTTAGACGTTCTTGATGCTCAGCGTTCGTTATTTTCAACTCAACAAGGCATTTTGGATTTAGAGCTGCAGAAAATCATCAGCCAAATCGAGCTTTATCAAGTGTTGGGTGGTGGTGCCAATCTAGATGTACCTACCGTGATTCCTGTGCCGCAACATAGAAATCTGGTACAAGTAGTCAATGCAGCTGCCAATAGTAACAAGGCAAAAGCTACTGATGCTATCGATGCGGCAAGTTCTGCGCGTGTGGTTTCTGCTCAAGAAGCCCTCGCCATTAAACAGGCACAGCCAGTAGAAAAATCTACCTTTAAGCCAACGGCTGTGGTCGATATCAATAATGATGGCAAGACTGATGCTGCTCTCGGGGTGATTACTGAAGAAACCACCTCAAAAGAGACTCGCATCAAAGAAGTCAATGTCGAGCAAGTACCAGTCACGCAGATTATTGAGCCATAAATCTTTATAAAGCCCTAAGCGCGTGACGTACTTTTATCGCGTTGATAGTCGATAACTACAATCAGCCCTACCGACTCATTATAGTAAGTCGGTAGGGCTTTTTGCTTTTGATAGTGCTTTTGCTTTTCATAGCTGGTATTGGGTATAGTATCGACATTGTGTGACGTACCTTTTTAAAAACCTTAGTAGTGACCTCATTAAAAATCTCAGTAATTAAAAAAATAACCGTGATTGCCATTCAGATAAGGAAACAATATGACTTATACTTTTAACCGCCAATTCCCTGAAACTCGCCTACGTCGTTTGCGTTATAACGACAATATACGGGCGATGATTCGTGAAGTTGAGCTGCATCCCAAGCACTTTATCGCGCCCGTTTTTGTATTGGAAGGTACTAACGAGCGTCAAAAAATCGCTAGTATGCCGGGGGTTGAGCGCTTGTCGATAGACCTGCTCATTAAGCACGCCAAAGACTTGTTAAGTGAAGGCGTCACGACCATCGATATCTTCCCAGTAATTGATAACTCACTAAAAACCCCTGATGGTAGGTCTGCTTATGATGAAAACGCTCTCACTGCGCGTGCGGTAAAAGCGGTCAAAGATGCTGTGCCAGAGATGGTCGTCATGACCGATGTGGCATTGGACCCTTATACTTCACACGGTCAAGATGGCTTGCTGGATGACTCAGGTTATGTCGTAAACGATGCAACGGTTGAGGTGTTGGTCAAGCAGGCATTGGTTCACGCCCGCGCCGGTGCCGACATCATCTCTCCTAGCGATATGATGGATGGTCGTATCAAAGCCATGCGTGATGCTTTTGAAGCTGAAGGTTTTGTGAATACCGCTATCATGGCGTATTCAGCAAAATACGCTTCTGCTTATTACGGTCCGTTTCGTGATGCGGTCGGTAGTGCGGGCAATTTAAAAGGTGGGCATAAGAAGCAGTATCAGATGGACTTTGGTAATCGTGCTGAAGCGCTACACGAAGTTGCCATGGACATCAATGAAGGCGCGGATATGGTGATGATTAAACCGGGTCAGCCATACTTGGATTTAATCCGTGAAGTCAAAAACACCTTTGGTGTACCAACGTTTGCCTACCAAGTCTCTGGTGAATATGCCATGCATATGGCAGCAATTCAAAACGGTTGGCTGACTGATGCCGTCATTTTAGAGTCATTAATTGGCTTCCGCCGTGCAGGTGCCGATGGTATCTTGACATATTTTGCATTAGAAGCGGCAAGACAGCTGAATAACGCTTAATATCAGCATATTTTTATATATAGTTAATCCACTTTTAAAAGGGTACAGAACTACTGGGGCTAATTATTCGCTGCCTCTGTCTGCGTAGGCACAGCAAGCAAGAAAAATTAACCCCAGTAGTACCTTATTATATTTGTATTTCTTTTATTTAGGACCGACTATACTAAAAAAACCGTACCCGCGACTTTATAGCAGCGGGTACGGTTTTTTATTTCTTTATCCTAAAAATTCAAACAGCATTTTATAAAATAGCACTCTATAAATGTGCTCGCCCATGCGGCTTATCAAAGTCAATAATAGGACCAACCGGTATCACTCCAGTTGGATTAATCGTTGCATGACTGGTGTAATAATGTGCTTTGATATGTTCCATATTCACGGTGTCTTTAATACCCGATACTTGATACAAATCACGCAGATAGCCCCAAAGATTGGGATAATCAATGATGCGCCGAATATTACATTTAAAATGTCCAACATAAACGGCATCAAAACGCACTAAGGTCGTGAATAAGCGCCAATCCGCCTCAGTTATTGTGTTACCTATTAAGTAACGTTGATCTGCCAAACGCACCTCTAACGTATCTAGCGCAGCGAATAGCGCAACGACCGCTTCTGTATAAGCAGCTTGCGTGCTCGCAAAACCAGCTTTATAGACGCCATTATTGATAGCATCATAAACAAACGTATTTATCTCATCAATTTCTATTATTGCATCGGATGGTAAAAAATCGCCAGCTACTGCCCCAACGTCATCAAAAGCTGAGTTAAACATACGAATGATCTCAGCAGATTCATTGCTGACGATGGTATTAGTCTTTTTATCCCATAATACCGGTACTGTCACCCGTCCCGTATAATTTGGCTTTGCCGCGAGATAAACTTCATATAAATAACTTGCATTGATAATAGGGTCAGTGACAACACCTACATCCTCTGCAAACGTCCAACCTTTATCGCCCATAAAGGGATGAACCACAGACATCGAAATAATATCTTCTAGACCTTTGAGTCTGTGGTAAATCGTGGTGCGATTTGCCCATGGACATGCCAAAGAGACATATAAATGATAACGGTTGGCTTCGGCTTGAAAGCCACCTTGACCCGATGGACCAACACTACCATCTAACGTTACCCAATTTCTAAAGCCTGCATCTTCTCGCTCAAAGCGTCCACCGTTAGATGCTGTATCATACCATTTATCCTGCCAGTGTCCATCGACCAATAAGCCCATACGGTGCTCCTAACCCTTTGACTGTTAACTTAACTTTATTGAATACTATTCGATTATCATCAGCGTTGTTTTCTATTATCTGCAATAGTGTTACTAGATTGTCCAGTACCAAGAGACTTATCGCTATTGACAATAAAAACTAAATGATAATTCTATTATAGCAATTAAAACTACATAAAAATCCTTATTTGAGTGTCGATACAAAGCTAAATCGCAAGATCACAATAATAAGGCAGTTTTATTATAAAAAAGGCTTGCAAAATAGTGGGAACTTGATAGAATACTCAACCTAAATAGGCGTATAGCTCAGTTGGTTAGAGCGCTACCTTGACATGGTAGAGGTCAGCAGTTCGAGTCTGCTTATGCCTACCAAATATTTAGAAAGCCCCAGTCTAACGACTGGGGCTTTTTTTGTCCGTAAAATATGGGCTGTAGGGGAAAATCCTTATTGGTATCGCTCTATAATCACAAGTATTTAAGCTCTATAAAATTGCTCAAAAAAGCGACGGTGACCAAATGGTGACCAAAACGTGACCAGCCTTCAAAAATATCTAAACCAAAAACCCTCTTTTTGACCTCTACTCTGAATTTTAGATTAACGTCTATTTTTTTATATCCTTTGGCTCAACCTCTGCTACATATTCAAAAAGATCTCCTACTCCTACTTCTAAATACTCGCAAAGCTTGTCTATAGTATCGAAATCAATTCTTGACGATTGGTCATTATAAATCTTATGTAATGTCGTTTTACTCACTCCTGTCGCTCGTACGGCATCCGCTACTTTTAGCCTTCTTTCAGCTAACAAAGAATGAAATACAGCTACCAAAAATTATTGATGACTTAGCAAAGTTTGATGGTAGAAAAAAGCGCTACGTGCCTTATCCATCTATACTCAAAGACAGTGACACAGTGAGGACACGTGAGATACAGCTACTCGCCGATTTACAGACTGAGTGGGAGTCATTGAAAAGGATTCATCCTGGAAGTATTGGATTCATAAAGTCTTTCAATAAATCTTACCAACAAGCGCTTTGGCCCGATGAGCGCATCTTTTCATTTTTGCCAAGCTCTAGCGATTATTTTGATTTGTCATGGCTATCTTGGAGTCAATCTTTAAACCAATTTCAGGGAGAGCTTTATAAGCAATTGAAACCATTGTCTCAAGAGGGATTTGATGAGTTTCAGCCAATCATTGAAAACAAAATTGCAAAAGCTTACGAGTCATCTAGAACACTCAAGCATGTCTGGCAAGTCGTCGTTAAGTTCGTTGACTATCAAAATAAGCACTATATGCTTGCTGAGCATCACTATCCTAAAATAATCGCGCCACAGCCTACTAAAATCAATCCACTAATTACAAATACAGCTTGGTTAAAAGACGGTAAGGCACTGGTCAAAATTATTAGCGCAGTAGAGCATAATTGGGAGCAAACAACCGATTACAGCCAAGAGAAAATCATAGGCTGGCTGATATTCTCAGGGATTATATATGGCGGCATTAACGAGGTACAAATGCTTCAAGGATGGCTTATCTCATTGCTCGCCAAAGAGTATCAGCCATTCATCAAAGAAAGGATAGTAATCTCACCGCGTTTTGTGCAAAAGCGCTTTGGTAACGAGCGAGAAGAAGAAAGTGACCAGCTTTATAACACCAAGCAAATCGTTGTAGATATGGTCAGTCAGTGTTGGCTGATGCGTTATCATACAAAAAGTAGGCAAGTAGAGTTTGAACCTATCATTGCCAAACTGTCAGAAGATAAGATAAAACAATACTTGGCCGTGGCTTTGTCTGACGTGATCAAGCCTTTGGGTATTAAGCCACTTCCCTTTTCAAGGTTTTTATATTATGCCAGTTACTACTGGGAGGATCTCGATGACGCTAGTATTGAGCTATGCTCAGAAAAATGTAGAACCAAACTTGGTAAACTAAGTGTATTAACAGAAGCTTATCGTGACTAAGAAAGCTAGAAATTTATGACTGATCCAAGCTGCTAATCTTATAGGAACTAGAGCGTTTCATCAGTTTGCTCTATAGTCTAATCCATATAAAACCGATACATCATGTTTTGAGGCAGCACTAGTATAAATTTTTCTAGCTTACTGTGCCTGCGCAGACAGAGGCTGCAAAAAATTCATTCTAGTCCCGCTGTATCGTTTTTATACTGAGCTTACTATATCATTATCGCCTCAACATAAAAAAAACGAAAGAACCAGAGAGGTATCTTTCGTTTAGGACTTGCTTAGCTATACTTAGTGAAACTCATACAGTATAGAAAATATAACACAACAGTGCGGCGTGGCTTAAGTCATATCATAACACCTAGACAAACACGCTCTTCCTTGCTTTATTTTTTATAGTTTATTAACTTGGTTAACATACCACTACATCATCTCCTTATTAATACAATCATCCTTATGCAGTGCGTTATAGAGCTTCGTCTCTGCAACTTTTATTAATGCCTCACGCTTAGCAAAATCGTAACTTTGGGTAGCATTGGCATCAAATAATCGGTCTTGATTGTTCTCTTCTTGCCACCCAATGATACTCTGCAAAAGCTGGGCACAATAAGCTTCATGCGCCTCATCAAACAAGGGCGTATCAGCGGTAGGTGCACTACCAATATCATCTGAGACCGTAGTGATTGCTAACATCATAATGGCGTCAAAACTTTGCTGACTAACTTGTATATCACTTTGCTTTTTTGTGGCGAACATTATCTTTCCCGCTGTCTTGTATTTAAGAATTTATAACTCGCTATACTAGATTTCTGATGTGACAAACTAATGACATCATCACAATTATTGTAATTAATTACAGCTTTCAACTGAACCGCCCCGGTATTGCCGGACACTCAACAGGGACGCGTATAAAGCCCATGAGAACCTATTGAACCGTAATTTTAGCCCAACTGCGCCCAATCAAATTTGGACGGGCGATGTCACTTATATTCGTATCAAAAGCGGCTGGTGCTATCTAGCCGTTGTTTTAGATTTATATGCCCGGCGTATGGTGGGCTTTACCATATCAGTCTCAGACTCCCCTGACAGACAGTGTACTGACCGCTAAGGCGCTACAGATGGCATATCACACCAGTCAGACATTCGCTGAAGCTAGGAGTGCCATTATTGATTATATCTGAGGCTATATTCTATCTAATAATGCGCCAACCTCTGAACTTAGCAAAGAAACCCTTAAGTCTTTCAGAAAAATTCAAAGCCTCCGATTCTGTCACTTCTTCGACATGATGGCGAGCCGCCAGTATCGGCTGTTCTACCAATCTTTCGTGATGATCAAAAGCACGATCAAGACTGATACTCATGATAGAGAAGTTGGTCGGCCGTGGTAGACAACGATATACCTGACCTTTATTGATTAAATCAATAACCATATGGGCGTCTTTGAATTCAGTCAACATAAGAACCATCAAATCTGGCTGGATGTTTTTTAAGGCATAAACAATGGGGGTAATGTTTTCTTTATTGAGTGTCGAATCCGTAATAGTGACGCCAAAGCGTTTTTTTTGTAATAACTTTGCTGCCTGTTCAAGGTTACTGGCCCAACTCACGGTATAAGCACTCTTAAAGTGACTTTTTATTTGCTGATAGACGCTCTCGTCGTCATCTAATACCAATATGTTACGATTGCTACCAGTGC
>Ga0114916_1000340_pt1 | contig 33230 bp, 31 predicted proteins | sample MalvirAntarct_66_FD_83501 | JGI IMG/M metagenome (GOLD analysis project Ga0114916, IMG submission 83501) | Marine viral communities from the Global Malaspina Expedition - Malaspina viral metaG Antarct_66 | ecosystem: Environmental > Aquatic > Marine > Oceanic | place: West Anvers Island... | reverse complement strand
CCACTAAACACTTTCTTAGTTTTTGGTGTTTAAGATGTATAGAAAAATAAATAATCGCATGTCTAAAAAAGAAAAAAAGGATAAAAAGATTAACGAGGACTTCATAAATCCTATCGATCCAGATAAAATCACTGAGAATCCGCATAATTTGCCTTATGCCCATAACACAGGAAGTGCGGTTGTGAAACCTGAAGATGAAGGGAGGATTAAGGGAAATGCTATGAACGCCATGGAGCATCAAACAGACATGCAACTCGATCAGATTTACAAACAAATGCAATTGTTGGCCGAACAAGCAAAAGGACTCCAAAATAGAAAAACCGTTTCCGAAAAAATATACGGCGCCGAAATGCGCTTTGAGCCTTTGATCAACCACATTTACCACCTTTATCAAAAAGACGATAAAAAATACTTGCTATCTCTCATCGCTCCCGATCAATGGGGTCGCTCCAAAAAGACTTTTGAATTTGTAGCCACAGTTAGATTACTCGCCGATCATACTTGGGATGTGCTGGAAAAAAACGGCGAGCACTTCGAAGGCGAGTAGAGTCAGTCCACAAATTTTAGTGGGGAATCAGTCCACACAAAGTGCCGACCATACGGTAAATTGCACAAATTAACACAAATAGTAGGGCGTGTTTGTGTACTAACCCTCTAACCGCTGCAGCGGTTACACACTAAAACATTTGTGAACATTTGTGTAATTTGTGGACTGACTAAGTGAGCAAAGCGAACCAAAAAAATCAATACCTTTGTGGAATATTTTAAATACAGTTGAAATGAAAGTTTTGATGGTTTGTTTGGGTAATATTTGTCGGTCGCCGATGGCAGATGGATTGTTGCGCAAGAAGGTGGAGGAAGAAGGATTAGCCGTTGAAGTTGATTCGGCTGGGACTGGCGATTGGCATGTGGGGCAGGCTCCTGATGACAGAATGCGTGAAACGGGAAAACAATTTGGTGTTCCGATTGATCACTTGAGAGGACGTCAATATGAAGTTGCAGACTTTGATCGTTTTGATCGGATTTATGTGATGGACAAAAGCAATTACAAAAATGTTGTTTCTCTTGCAAGAAGTAATAAAGACCGCGATAAGGTTGAACTTATATTAAATCTTTCTAGCCCAGGCAAAGATCTTGAAGTACCCGACCCATATTTTGGAGGGGACGAAGGTTTTAAAAGTGTATTTAAAATGTTGGATGAAGCAACAGATATTATCATCGATGAAATAAAGACTATTAATGGCAAAAGCTAAATTATTTTTACTCCCAACAACAATGGGATCAGAAAACTGGGAACATGTGATTCCTTCTGAAGTGGCTAAATTCGCAATTGAAACACGCCATTTTGCAGTGGAAAACATAAAAAGTGCTCGTCGATACTTAAGAAGATTAGATAGATCTTTTCCAATAGATGATTGTACCTTTTTTATTCTTTCAAAAAAGACACCACCAGAGGAATTGCCACCGATGTTGAAACCCATTAAGGAAGGACATAATGTGGCGATTATTTCAGATGCAGGTTGTCCAGGAATTGCAGACCCAGGAGCTGATTTGGTAGCGCTTGCTCATCAAAGAGGGATTTTTGTAAGTCCTTTAACAGGGCCGTCTTCGATTTTATTAGCTTTGATCGGAAGTGGATTTAATGGACAATCGTTTGTTTTTCACGGTTATGTACCGAAGGATAGGAAACAGCGTATCCGAGAATTTAAGGATTATGAGAAAACAGCTACGAAAACTGGTCAGACACAAATCTTTATGGAAACGCCATTCAGAAACATGAACCTTCTTGAAGATTTATTGAATGAATGTATGGACGCGACTCAACTTTGTATCGCTTGTGATTTAACAATGCCAACAGAGCGAATCCAAACGATGTCTGTTGCCGATTGGAGAGAAAACGCCTTTGACCTGAGTAAACGACCTACGATGTTTTTATTGGGTAAACCTTATTCAGTTCGATAGATTAGAAATCAATAAACACTCACTATTTCTGTCAAGCAACCCACATATCGTTCAATTTGGAAATTGGCGTTACCCGCGTTATTCGGTGGGATTGTTGAGCCTGTCCTTTCATTAACGGATTTAGCGGTCGTTGGAAATATCGGTTACGATGAATTTAATCAATCCAATGAAAATTTATCTGCTGTAGCTGCGGTTGGATTGGCGGGAAGTTTAATCTCTGCACTTGTTTGGATTTTCGCCCAAATGAAAAGCGCTATTTCCGCGGTTGTTTCTCAAGCTTACGGAGCATTTCGAATGCGCGTAATGGCAAGTTTGATTCCACAAATGATCTATTTCAATATGATTGTTGGTGTGATTGCAATGCTCGGAACCTGGCTTACTTCAGCCTGGATTTTTGAACACCTGCTTTCTGCCAGCGGAGCAATCCTGACCGATGCCGTAGCTTATTATGATATTCGCGTTTTAGGGTTCCCATTTACATTAATCACATTCTCGATCTTCGGTGTTTTCAGAGGAATCCAGAACACGTGGTGGGCGATGGTGATTTCGATTGCTGGAGGAACTATTAATATTTTACTCGATTTTATTTTTGTACTCGGTTGGTGGGATTTAGTATCTCCTATGGGAGTAGAAGGTGCTGCTTTAGCGAGTTTCATCGCTCAAATTGTGATGTTCTTAATGACCGTTTATTTCTTAATCTTTCATTCTAAAATAAGATTGATGAACACCTTGAGGATAAATCCAATGTTTCCAGAACTGTTGCTCATTGCAGGGAATTTAGTGCTGAGAACATTAACGCTCAACATAGCACTTATTCTAACACATAAATTCGCGAACATCTATGGTTCCGTTCAAGCAGCTACGCACGCAGTACTTTTAAATTTATGGTTGTTCTCAGCCTTTTTCTTAGATGCTTTTGCAACAGCCGCAAATGCAATGGCAGGAAAATTTCTGGGAGCGAAAGACAAGTTTTCTATGGAACTTAACCTGAAAAGAAATTTGCTGCTGAGTTTTAGCGTTTCATGTGCACTAGCAATCCTCGTAATGACGTTCGACCAATCAATTATGGGACTTTTAATTGATAATAAATCTGTTTGGGAAGTTTATCCTATAGCGTTACCGCTGTTTGCAATTTGTTTACCAATAAATGCAGTAGCTTTTACACTTGATGGTGTTTTCAAAGGAATGGGGAAGGCCAAATTTTTGAGAAATGTGTTGTTTATTTCTACGATCGGTGGGTTTTTACCTGTTCTTCTCATCGGACATTATTATTCTCCAGGACTTCAAATTGTTTGGTGGGCGATTATTGCTTGGATGGTTTTGAGATCTGTGATTCCATTTTTTTATTTTCGGATGTGGATTAAGAAGTATAGTTAGTTACGAGTTACTTTACAAAGAACAACGTTTTCGGAATAAGTTCAACAACGCAACTATCAATTGCTATCTCACCAGAGTGACATCAAAATCGCACTTGTGTCGACAGATTGGGTAGATTTTGAGATTTACAAGAGTTTTATAATTGGGTTATTTGTTTATATTTATTGTAATGTTAGATAGAGTGTAAAAGAATTAGCGAAAATCATATAAATTTTAAAATGAATCAGAATATTTTAATTAAGAATAGCACGATTGTAAACGAAGGAAAGATGTATGTTGCGGACGTACTATTGTCTAAGGGTCGAATTCAGAAAATTGGAAATATTACTGTTGAGGAAGATTACAAAGTAATTGACGGAACAGGCAAACACTTATTCCCTGGAATAATTGACGGTCAAGTACACTTTAGAGATCCCGGACTTACGCATAAAGGAGATTTATATACGGAAAGCAAAGCAGCCATAGCAGGAGGCGTAACTTCTTTTATTGATATGCCGAACACTGTTCCAAATATTTTAACGGTTGAGAGCCTAAATGAAAAATATGAGATTGCCTCCAAAAAATCTTTGGCAAATTATTCTTTTTTCCTCGGTGTAAATGGCGACAATATTGATGAGGTAATTAAGATGGATACTAGTCAGTTTATAGGCGTTTCTGATGACGGCTTATATTTCACAAAAAAAGGAAATCTTTTGGCCGATAGTCCAGACACAATGGAGAAACTTTTTGCCAACTGTAAATCGATTATTGCTATTCATTCCGAAAAAGAAGAAATTGTGGAAGCCAATGAGCAGGCTTTTAGAGAAAAGTATGGAGAGGATATCCCAGCAAAATTTCACCCCTTAATACGAAGTGCGGAAGGTTGTTATGAAGCTACGAAACGCGCAATTGAATTAGCGAAAAAACATAATGCTCGATTCCATGTTCTTCACTTAACGACGGAAGCGGAAACACACCTTTTTCAGAATGATATTCCTTTACACGAGAAGAAAATAACAACTGAAGTTTCGATACATCATCTTTGGTTTTCAGATAAAGATTATGAAGAACTGGGAATGCTGATAAAGTGGAATCCAGCCATAAAAACAGAAAAGGATAGACAAGGATTATTTAAAGCTTTGCTTGACGATAGAATAGATATTATTACTACAGACCATGCTCCACATACTTTGGAAGAAAAGCAGCAAACCTATTTTAAATCTATGTCTGGAGCACCAATGGTTCAGCATGTGCTTAATTGTATGTTAGAGTTTTATAAGAAAGGTCTTATTTCATTAGAAAAAATAGTGGAAAAAATGTGTCATAATCCCGCAACTTTGTATGGTATGACCAACAGAGGTTTTATTCGAGAAGGTTATTATGCAGATTTGACTTTGGTCGACTTAGATAGCCAATGGGTAGTAAATAAAGACAATGTACTTTATAAATGTGGATGGTCGCCTTTAGAAGGTACTACATTTCAGACTGCTATAAAACAGACATTTGTAAATGGAAATCTGGTGTATGATGACGGTGTTTTTCATGAGAATACTTTTGGAATGCCTATAGCCTTTACTAACAAATAATTGCAGTTATGAGTATCATTTCAAATGATTTAAAAAGAGCAGCTGAAATTTTGAATAATGAAGATGTAGTAGCCATACCAACCGAAACTGTTTATGGACTAGCGGGAAATATTTATAGTGAGAAAGCGATTCGAAAAATCTTTGAAGTAAAACAAAGACCATTGTTTAACGCATTAATTGTGCATCTTCACTCCATAGAGCAATTAGATGAAATCGTAAGTGAGTTCCCTGCTAAAGCACAAATTCTTGCTGATACATTTTGGCCGGGCTCTTTAACTTTGATCTTAAAAAAGAAATCCAACATACCTGATTTGATTACAGCAGGAAAAGATACTGTTGCTGTAAGAATCCCAAACCATCCAATCACTTTAAGCTTATTGAGGGAATTATCATTTCCATTAGCTGCACCGAGTGCAAATCCGTTTAATCGCATTAGTCCGACTAACGCACTGCATGTCGAGAATTATTTTAAGAATTCCATACAATTGATTCTTGAAGGTGGAGAATGTAAAAACGGATTGGAATCTACCATTATTGGATTTGAAAATAATGAACCAATACTTTATAGGTTAGGTGCTGTTTCCTTAGAAGAAATCGAAAATATTGTAGGGGAAATCAAAATAAAAAACAAGAATGAAAAAGCGCCAAACGCACCAGGTATGTTAGCCAAACACTACGCTCCCAAAACAAAAACATACCTTTTAAATGATATTGAAAGTTGCATAGCAGATTATAAGGATAAAACAATTGGTGTAGTAAGTTTTTCAAAAGCCATAACTGCTCCAAATATCAAGCACGTAGAAATTTTATCAAAGTCTGGAGATTTAAAAGAAGCTGCGTCTAATTTATATAGTTCGCTCCATAGATTAGACGGTTTAAATTTAGACATAATCATTGCGCAACGATTTCCAAATATTGGGTTGGGTAAATCAATTAACGACAGACTGGAAAGAGCTACAAAATAATTAATTTAAAGGGTGGATGGAAATATCGAAAAATGCTGTAAACACTCTATATATCAAATAATACGTTCGTTACTCTAGTACCTTGCAATCAGAACAATATCAAGTGAAAGAATTAATAAAACAAATAATCATAAACTTTGAAGAGATTCTGACTCCTGCTGAATACAAAAGGGGTGAAGTTGTTCATCATTCCAGTAATACCTGTAATAAAATTTTCATTGTTAAATCGGGGATATTGCGATCATATTATTTCCAGAATGACACTGACATTACGGCTCATTTTGCCATGGATTATAGTATCGTTGGTGCAGTTGACAGTATTATGAAAAAAGAAAAAAGTATTTATTCTATCGAAGCTCTTGAAGATAGCGAAGTACTGGTAATGAATTATGATGAAATGGAAACTTTTTTGATCAAAAATCCAGCCTATGAAAAACTGGCAAGACAAGTATCTCAATTCTTGTATCTCGACCTGGTTGAGCGCTTTGAAGGCATGATGTTCTTAACAGCGAAAGAACGCTATCAACATTTAATCACTCGCTATCCAAAGATAACACAACAAGTGAGTCTTGGGCATATTGCTTCATACTTAGGAATTACGCAAGAAACGCTTAGTCGAGTTAGAAAATTGACTTGATTTTTTGATTTAAGTCAAAAGAATTGCCATATCTGATGTGTAATTTTGCCTTTGAAAATCATTAAAAAAAGACATGAATATTTCTCCGCGAAGATTACTTTTATTAGACGGTATAGGTGCAATTGTAACAGCTTCAATGTGCTTGGTACTGGCACGATTTGAGAGTTGTTTTGGAATGCCCCGAGAGGTAATGTTGGTTTTATCCGGTATTGCATTTTGTTTTGCATTATTCTCATTCAGTAGCTTTTTGTATGTTAAAAATGATTTTAAACAACCTTTAAGAATAATTTCAACCGCAAACTTCACTTATTGTGTCGCTACATTTGCCCTCGCAATTATCCATATTGAAAAGTTAACGACTTTGGGTATCACTTACTTTATTGGCGAAATCATTATCGTATTATGGTTAGTGAAAGTTGAGAGGAATACTTTAAAGAAACCGTCTCTAAAAATAGATAAATAAGAATTACAGTCGAAAATACTTCTTGCATCGAGCGGCAGAAACGATGATAGGAAAATTTTATTTGAACTAGAAAGAATTTTGTCACCTATTATTGAGTTCAACCATTTACAAACGATTATTGTCGGATAAATATTTTCTGTTGGAATGCTTATGTTTTGTAGGAGTATTGGTTTTGACAGGGTTTGTGAGAGGTTTTGTAGTTGAGATTTTTGTTTATATTTAAGCCTTAGCAACCAAAAAAGCAACAATGAAACAACTACTTTCAATAGCAATCGGATTATTACTAAGTACAAGTCTGCATTCGAAAGACATACTGAATAAGAATCAAGTAATTGAATTAGGTAAGTATTATAGTAGGTTCATGTTTACCAATGACGCTTCAAAAGAACTTATTAAAAAGCTTGGTAAAGAATATGATGATAATTTGAACCTCTCCGTACTTTTTGTAAAGGAAGTTACCAAATCGAACAATAAAATTCTTTCTGATGATTTCTTGAAACTACCCGACACAACTACGTTGGAGATTATTTATATCATTGATGCATTACATCAAAATCGTCATTCGGAAAATCCTATGAAACCGATTCAGGTTGTAGATAGTCTTATTAATGAGGATATTCCTTTTAACTTCTTAGTAGATCAATATTATGAAACAATATTTACATCTGTTGGAAATAAGAATAAGCCTTTTAATATGTCAAAGGTGAACTTTAAAATGAGTGAATATGATTTGAATGATGTTCAGAAATCGATCTTCTATCTTAGATGCATGGATGCTTGTGGGTCGCAAATTTATGGATTCATGAATATCGTGAATCCTCCAAACACTAAAAAATCTCTAGAATATATAGAAAAATTCCCTCAGTTTGACGGATTAGATTATTTCCAGTATACTGAACTTTATTTTGATGATTTCCAGATGAAAATTTTCAACGATAAAGGAGTTCAGAGTTATAAGGATCACTTCATTAACGAGCTTTTTCAAACCTTGCTTAATCACGCATTATGCTTAAGTAAGGAAGGTAGACAAACAGAAGTTCAAGATTTTCTAATAAACTCACCTTTAAGAGATGAAAATTTATGGAAGCACACTGAATTTCAGGATGTATTGAAATCAATATTTAAAGAAGAATAATTCGATTGCTAAGGTGTGAAAAAGAAGGGGAGTGCGATTATACTTAAGTTGTGCCTAATAAAGTGAAAAACTACATTCAAATATTGATTATCCTACTATCATTTTTATTTTCATGTGTGCAGAATTCAGTCAATACAATTGACTCTAAATGCTAAATAGATATAGAACAAGAATTTCTTACTGATTCAATAATTGTCAAATATAAACAAGAGCTTAACAATCAAAATATAAAAGAAAATTTTTCAACTATAATAGATACAACATTGAATCGGCTTGAAAGAAGCAAAAATAACAAACGACTATTATGGCCATATTCACAAGTTGATTCCGTAAAGTACTTTTATTATAAGCCATTTGATGGAGTTATGTCAAAACATGACTTGAAAGATCGCGAATTAGTCAAGGTTGTACTTCTTTGTCAGAAAAAAACAAATGCAATGATTAATCTGATTAACAATCCAAACTACTTTTGCTATGGAGAATGTGGAACAGGAATTCCAGAATCTGAAATGAAATTTTATTATAGCGGTGAAGTTATTGGAGAAATTAGATTTGCTTGTAATCACGGACAAATATCATCTAATCCCTATAATATGTTGAACAAATTTGGCGGACTTAATGAAAAAGGTAATGAAACACTTGATGCTATTCAACCCTGGAAGTGAATTTACTAATTACAACACAGGTCTAGCAATCAACTCTTAGTGAACGGCGTTTAATGAAATTTATGTAAATTTGAAGGTAAAAGCGTTTAAGGAAAATCAGAGGGTGAATTCGGCTCGACTGCTAGCCCTGAGAACGCAATAAAAACCACAAAATGAAAATACTTCTTCTCTCATTTCTAGCTTTATCATTATCAATAATTGGGCAGGAAGACAGAACCATTGAATTCGATTCTAAAATCTTATTAGAAACAAGGGCTATAAGCATTCATATTCCTGAATCGTATAGTATTTCAGAAAAATCTTATCCTGTAATTTACTCTTTAGATGGCGAGTACACAAGACTTGCATTAAATGGTACTGCGGACTATTACAGTTATTGGGATAAAATTCCTGAATGTATCGTTGTAAGTATTGACCAAAACTATTTGGATACAACAGAAAATAAATATAAACGATGGATAGACTGTTCTTATAGTTGGGATTCTGGTCTGCCTAAAAATAAAGGTATTGACTTTAAAGATTTTATTTCGAAAGAACTCATCCCTTTCATTGACAGTTCCTATCGAACTACAAGTTTTAGAACGATAGTCGGACATTCATTTTCTGCTAACTACGTCAATTATTTTCTTTTGGATAAAAAACCCATATTCAAGGGATATGTCGCTATCAGTCCTTACTATCCACCTAACGGATTAGACTCTATCAAAACCATAGTCGAAAACCTAAAAGAACCTATTTTCTATTATGTAGCTAACGGAGAAAATGATCTTTCGGGTCATATTAAATCAGTCAACGAATTTGATAAACAATTTACTAAAATTTACAACGAGAATTTTGTTTATGGTAGGTTTGACATGAAAAATAATCAAGCAACTCACTACACAATTTTTCCGATTGCGTTACCTAGTGCCATTGAGCATTTGTTTTCGGCATATAATCCCATAAGCGAAAGCGAATTTAAGAAAATCTTAGAAGAAGATAACAAGATTGATTATCTCATGGAGCGGTACGCAAATATGCTCAATATTTATGGTGTTGAAGTTGCTATAAGAGAAACAGATCTTAATACTGTTGGCTATGCAATAGCCAACAAGAAACAATGGGAGCAGTTAAAGCAAATTGCTGAACTATCGATTGAACTTTATCCTGAGAGTTACGCAGGCTATTACCAAATGGGTACATATTTTGAAGAAGATAAAAACTTTGCTGCAGCTCTTGAGCAATATAAACTCGGATTCAGCAAATTAGGAGATGATATCGTAAATATTGCAGATTTTCAAAAAGATATTGATAGAGTTAAAAACAAATTAAAATAAAGCACAAAACAATTTATAAGCGACGTTAAAACTACCGCTTATACAAATAAAGATAGTTATGAAATACTTGAAAAGTATAATCTGTGTTTTCCTCATAATAGGATTTAGTTGTGAAACCCAAAAATCTGGTGGGGGTTTTTCACAGGATGGTCTTTCTTTCAAATATCCATCGGGTTGGAATATTACGGAGCAAGAAAATTTAGATGGAGCTGGCTATTTTTTATCTATTGAAAAAACAGGGTTTGATGCAAGTGGGTTGCTTACAATTACGTGGATTAATGAAATTCTGGATTCTTCGGAATACATTGAACTAATACAAGAGGAATATGAAAATCAAAGGTTATTAAGTGATATGGAATTTGAATCAGCACGAAATAACAACTTTAATGGAATACAGTCTATTTCATGCGATTTTAGATTCAAAGCAATGGGTATAAAACATAGAGGTATAGTTCATGTTTTTTTGAAAAATGAAAAAACTTATTCAATTGTTAAACAAGAGGCTCTAGAAGATATTTCAATTAACAAACAAGGATTTGATTTAATAGAATCTACATTTAAAATAGAATAAAAGTATATTTATGCTGTTTTCACCCACCCAATATTCGTCACTAAAACCTAATACATCAACTCAAAAACACTCCGATAACACCCGCATCCCCCCGTATAATCAATAAAAGCCTTGTAAAAAGGATCTTTCCCAAGCGTTGTAGAATCACCAATTACAATCAACTTTTGTTTGGCCCTAGTCATTACAACATTCATTCGTCTGTAATCTTTGAGGAAGCCAATATTTCCTTCTGGGCTAATCCTAACTAAAGAAAGAATGACAACATCAGCTTCCTGACATTAAAAGGAATCGATTGTGCTTGCACGTAAGTTCTCCAACCAAAGTGGTTACCATTCGATAGATTTGAAAAGCTTCACTTGAAAGTAACAACCTTGCAAAATGAAACGCACGATTTTAAATTACAAGTTTGTAACCTTCGTTTTAATCAACTCAATAAACTCTATTAATCCAATTACTTCAACGTCGTTTGGTAAGGGGTAACGATCTTGATTAGAATTAACGACCCATTTATGAGTTGCTTGAATATCATTGCAGGCTTCATAAAAACCTCTACTTAATTTCGGAGCCGAGGCACGTTTTACTTCTATAGCCCAAACTTCTTGGTCTGGAGTGTGCAACACCAAATCGATTTCAACTTGTGTAGCGGTTCTAAAATAACTGGATTCCCATCGATCATCTAAAACGCTGAGTATATTTTCTATAACAAATCCTTCCCAACTCGCACCCATTGAGGGATATGTGAATAGAGCATCCATACTTGGTAATCTCAGTAAACTATGTAAAATCCCTGTGTCTCGAATGTAAATTTTAGGAGACTTTATCAAGCGTTTTTTTATGTTTCCAGACCAGGGCTGTAATTGACGAACCATATAAAAGTCGGTCAATACATCTAAATGACTTTTAATTGTCGTATGACTTAGCTCCAAACTCCTACCGATTTCACTTGAATTTACTTGATTTCCATTGTAGTGCGCCAACATTTTCCAAAATCGTTTGAGTTGTGTAGGGGCTATTCCAACCCCCATAGAAGGAAGGTCTCTTTCCATATATGTTGATATGAAATCACTTCTCCAGTTCCAACTCTCTTCGTTATCATCTGCTAAGTAACTATCAGGGAAACCCCCATTTAACCAGAGTTTGTCAAGGTCAAATTTGTTTCCTTCATTTGCAATAAGTTCAGAAACAGTAAATGGGGTTAACTCCAAATATCTAATTCTACCCGCTAAGGTTTCAGAAGAATGCTGCAATAAATCTCGTGAGGCAGAGCCTAAAAGTAAAAAGTGACCTGCTCGTTCTCCATTTCTTTTTCTTTCGTCAACAATTCCGCGAATAACACGAAATAGGTCTGGTTTTCTTTGTACTTCGTCGATAATCAATAATTCATTCGAAAATCTTTTGAGATATGCTTCAGGATCACGTAGTTTATTAAAATCTGCATCTGATTCTAAATCCAAATATGTCGCTTTTTTTTCTATTAATCTTGAAATCTCAAGTGCAGTGGTTGTTTTGCCCACTTGTCTAGGACCTAATAAAGCAACTACGGGCATTGTATTCAATGCCTTTTCTAGTGTTTCCTGAATATCTCTATTAATCATTTCTTATGGATTGATCTGTCAAATATATAAAATAAACTTGTATTTTGAAAGATTGAGTTTCAATTTGCAAGGTTAATTTGCCGTTTGGTTATTATATCAATGATCAAATTCAAACAAATTGTAAGATGTTTGGGATTTCAAAAGACACTTATAGAGTTAAGAGAGGTGTTTTAAAAAATTATAGGAAATGATTTCATCTACCGAATTCAACTATTTACAAACGATTATTGTCGGATAAAGTTTTTCTGTTGGAAGGCATGTGTTTTGTGGGAGTATTGCTTTTGATAGGGTTTTTGATAGGTTTTGTAGTTGAGATTTTTGTTTATATTTATAGGGTTGTTATGCGCAATTCTTCCTGTCCCTCCGAGGCTGGACTGACTTCCCAAGCTAACGGAAAGTTAAAAAAAGGGACGAATTAAAAATGAAAAACAGCATGAAAATGAGAAAAACTGAATTTTGTATGTTATTAAAATACAGAGCATTAAAAAAACGTTAGTCAGAATCTCCATAACTCAGAAACTATGTCAGTACATAAATGCCCTAATTGTAAAGACTTTGGATTTGTCTGGCAAGTAGATGAGGATGTTTCACCATTAACCATTTGGGATTGCGGGGAATGTGGATATCGAGCTTTTGAAGATGAGTCACTTGAATCAGAGTGTCCTGATTGTAATTATCAATTTAGAATGTTTTTAAAAGATGAAAAATTAGAATATTGGTGGTGTACTAAATGTGGTCGAAAAACTATTACAAAATGAGTTGGAATTATAGAATAATGAAGCGCAAAACTGCTGAATCTGAATTTGAATTTGGTATTTATGAAGTTTATTATAATGAAGATGGCAGTGTTAAAGGTTGTTCAGAAAATTCATTGACTCCAGTTGTCGATAATCCTGAAGGATTAAAACATGAGATTGAAATTATGTTAAAGGCGTTTGATCATGAAATTTTGGAATACAAAGAATAAAAAATGCGTATAACCCGGGTTTAGCTCCATGCCTCAACTCTTTCTTCGAAACAACAATAATTTTGTTAACTTCGGTTCAACAATTTAATTAATAAATCGGCACGGCGCCAAGCCCGCTGCCGTAATACAATGCTTACCTGTATATTTCTTTCATAAAAGAGGCTGCCTTGTCATGTTATTCCAATTGTTTTTCGTCAACTTCATACCCTTCAACCATTTCTATAACTTTTATATTGAATGCTACATCTATTCCCCTATTACTTCTCGATTATAGACATCAAATAAATTTGAACTTTTTGGCTTAAATACCATCGGATTGGAATTAGTGTATAAAAGTTATATCTTTAAAAGATGAAACTATTTATTTTCCTCATTTCGTTTATTCCATTGACCACAATAAGCCAGGTTAACAATTCTTCTTGGGGCGTATCTGATACCATAATTACAATTACTAAAACAACTGATTACGGTGTTGTTCATGACTATATTGAAGTATTTAATAATTCAGGACAAGATTTACAAATGCGCTGGAAATGTTTGAAAACAACTAGTTGGCCGGCACTCTGGGTCACCAACTTTTCAGATACTGAAGAGGATTATTACGATGTTGAGAATCTGGATAGTGCAAATTTTACATTATTAAATCCACCTGGTTGGGACAATAAATTGATTATAGGAGTTGATCACTCATCCTATGCGCATACTGATACTGTGAGTTTCAAAGTTTGGCCCATTGACACTCCTGAAAATGCAATAACTATTCATTATGTAATCATCATAACAGAGGGTAGTGCTTCGACATCAATCAACGAAAACTCTAGTTATCTACAGTACATCGTTGATCAGGAAAGTAACGCTTTAAAACTTAAAGGTGATGGCGAGGCCGACATAGTTGTGTATTCAATGACAGGCCAAATTGTTTATTCGGAAACAAATTATTCTCTTACCAAATCCGAGCTTATCAATCTTTCTGGTTATAGCGGTGAATTGTTATTTATTAATGTAAATACTCACAATAATGAATCTTCTGTCATCAAAATTTTACTTTAGTCAAACTCAACGACGCATAGCCTAAAAGTTTTATTTAATAGAGGATTTCAGCATCATAGGCTCGAATTAGAGACTCTCGGTTTTAAAGAGCATAGTATTGAAATTATTTTTTTTGGAAACCTGACAATTTGTTACCAATTCCACGCCTAAAGTTAGTAGACGAACTCTACATATTTCAAAAGCTTTAAAATTAGCCTCAATACCACATTGATTACGTAACTTTACATTTAAAATTGAAACAATGAATAAACCGACTCCAGAGGCAAAAGCGCTCTCTCTTTTTTTAATGGCTCATAAAAAGATAAATTCTAGTTACAAAGAGAAAGCGAAGCGCATCAATAAACAATGGAGTCTAGTGATAGCGGGTGAGTTGAGCAAAAGCGTCTACATGGAGGAGGTACAGAACACCTTGGCGGCATACGGTGGTTATTCAGAAGTGATTGAAAAAACAGTTCAATTTTACATTGATACAACGGGCGAATGGAAATTACAGGGCGACGACAAGTATTGCATGGATGCTCAGAAAATTGCTGATAAAATTTTAAAACAGAAATAAAATCATGATAAAACATTCGGTTAAAGATGAACTGCTTCATATTTCCATTGAGAATATGGATTTTTCTTACAGAATTCCACTTCAAAAACTCGGCAAACTGATTAAATGGAAAATAGGAGAGGACAGAAATCAAGGAATTGTCATGAAGAACGTTTCGAATTGGGCGCTCAAACTGTTCACGAATAAAGCAACTGATGATAAACACCTTGAGCAATTCAAAAGCATTGTGCAAGAATATGCTCCAGGAAATTCGATTGATTGGAACGAGACAATGTTGGCAGTTAAAGTTCAACGTGAATATAATAGTCTGAAAGCAGAGGGTGAAATGGAAGAAATGGATATTATTTTGAAATTAGAAAAGAAGTATAAGTTGCCTTAGAAATAGACCTTCTACTGACTTCTTCCCTTGTATTAAAAATCATCTAAACTCAATTATCTCCCTTTCAGATTATTGCTTAATTTTATGGGTAGCTGCGATTTTTTTGCTGCAAACGCCGTTAATCTTGTATTTCCAAAGTCTCAGTATCAATTTACAACCTTAAGCTTATCCTCACCCATCACAAATTCGTCACTAAAAATCGCGCGCGATTTGATGTCACTAGTAACTGGTCATTAAAACCTTAATAAATCAACTCAAAAACACTATGATAACACCCATTCTCCTCCGTATAATCAATAAAAGCCTTATAAAACCCATCTTTTCCCAGCGTTGTAGAATCTCCAATCACAATTAACTTTTGCTTGGCTCTAGTCATTGCGACATTCATTCGTCTGTAATCTTTGAGGAAGCCAATATTTCCTTCAGGATTACTTCTCACAAGGGATAAAATGACAACATCAGCTTCTTGTCCCTGAAAAGAATCGATTGTGCTTACGCGAATGCTCTCCAATTGAGATTTTGCCAATTCAACTTGACCCGCATACGGTGAAATAAAAACTACTTCATGGTGGTCTGTTTTCCAGGTATCGAGCGATTTCACCACCGTGTCGAGTTCATCGGGATTGGAAATACTTCCTGCTTCTTCTTTCTTTTCCTCGAAGTTGGCTCCGGCGGTATCGTAGAATAATAAATGATCCGAAGTGTTTTCCTTGTTTGATTGCAGTGCTCCATCGTAGAAATAGCTCGAAGAAAAATCGGCAATTTGAGGAGGCATTCGGTACTGTAAATTTAATAAATTGGATTTCAAACCAGATTCAAATCCGCGTTCTAGAATTGAAATCGACAAACCATCTCTTGAAGATTTGTCATCAATTACAGTTGGGGGAAGCTGATACGGGTCTCCAGCAAGGATAAAACGTTCTCCTTTTTGTAAAACAATCCACGCCATAGGTTCGAGGCATTGTGCAGCTTCATCGAGGATCACCAAGTCAAAGTGCGTATCGCGAATCAAATGATCAGAGAGACCAACGGGTGTTCCAATAATTACCTCTGCACTTTCAACGGATTTTTCTAAATAATGCGTAGTTGTTTTCTTTATTTCGTCCCTCAATGCTTTAAATTCAGCAAAAAGTAATTTTCGTTGTTCGCGTTCTGATCTACCGAAATTTCGTTTGTATTGTTTTGCCATTTTTCGGAATTCATTGGCTCTGATCTTTAATTTTTTGAGATGCTTTGCAAACTCGTCCTGACTCAAAATCCCTTCTGGAGTATGTTTCCAAACATCTTCGTTGACTTTTATTGTGTTCCCCAATCGCAGAACCTTTATTCCACGATGGATTAAACTTTTCGCAAAATGATCAACCGCAGCGTTACTCGGGGCACTCACTAAAATCTTTTTCTTACTTTTTAATTGTTCAACAACTTCAACGAGCGTAGTTGTTTTTCCAGTACCAGGAGGGCCGTGGACAAGTGTGACAGGTGAATCTAACAAGCAATTTTGAACAGCTTTCTTTTGTGAGTCGTTGAGCGATTCATTGTGCCATGTTTTTACCTCTCCGTATTTCTTGTTTTCAGGAAGTGAATTTATTCCGTGTAGATAACTAAACAGTTTTTCAAGATGCGGATCTTCACCTTTTTCGATGGATTTCAGTACACCATGCATTTGATTAAAAGAGCGACTGTCGGGCAATAATTTGATACCAATTCGTCCATGGTCCAACCAATCGGGAAAGTCATCTGCGAAAAGCGTTAGTTCTCCTTTTCCTTGAGAGATTGTCAAGAGTTGTCCGTTACAAAGCTCTTCTGAATTCTCGCTAAAAACTGCAATCGGCGAGCCACCATTAAATTGGGTTTGATTGTATTCGTGCGAAAAAGAGAAATGAATGATCGGGTAATCAGCATACCCAAATCTTTTTCGTGAAATTTGAATGGGTGAAATAACCACCCCTTTATGACGCAATTCTTTAATCGAAAGCGAAGAATTAAACCATCTTTTTTCCTGTGCTTCTTGTTCAGAACGAAGCAAATTTCTTAGCGATTGTATTTTATCTTGAACGGTCATTGTGTAAAAGTATATTATTAATCATTATAGATTGTAGTTTGAATTTAGCTTTCGAGATTTGGGAAATATGTAGGGACGTACGGCCGTACGTCCCTACATATTTCCCTTCTTAAAATCTAACGAAATTCGGAAGTTAATAATTTTGTGCTTTGAGAAATCCAAAAAGTTATTATATTTAGAGGGAACATCGGTTTTCTCAGAACAACTTTGACCATCGGTGGGTTATAGTATTAGTTCAGCATTAGTAAAACTTCATGACGATAGCATTTATAATTACAATTTGTGGTCTTTTATTACTAGCGTATGTATTTGATCTTACGGCTTCCAAAACGAACATTCCATCGGTGATTTTACTGTTGGTGCTTGGTTGGGGGATGAAACAACTTACCCACATTTTCACCATTGAAATCCCTGATTTAAGTGCGCTACTTCCTGTTTTAGGAACGATTGGTTTGATTGTGATCGTATTAGAAGGTTCTCTCGATTTGGAATTGAATAAATCAAAATTTCCGCTGGTGAAAAAGTCCATTATTGTGGCGGTTATCCCAATGTTGATTCTAGGTTTTTTACTTGCTTTCATCTTTCATTATTTTGGAGAATACGACTTTAAAAAAAGTTTGACCAGTGCAATTCCATTAACTGTAATATCAAGTGCGATAGCGATTCCAAGTGTAACTTATTTAACTAAAAAGAACAAAGAGTTTGTTATCTATGAAAGTAGTTTATCCGATATTTTAGGAGTACTCTTTTTTAATTTTGTGGCTCTAAATGTGACAATAGACTTTCAATCTTTTGGAGTATTTATTTTCCAAATTGTGATTATTGCAATTATTTCCTTCATCGCTACGGTTGGATTGTCTTATTTATTAGGAAGAATTGATCATCATATAAAGTTTGCGCCAATCATTATTCTGGTGATTTTGATATATGCCGTTTCTAAAGTATATCACTTGCCAGCGTTAATCTTTATTCTTCTTTTCGGACTGTTTATAGGTAATCTCGATGAGTTTAAAGATCACAAATTTATCAAGCGTTTCAAGCCAAGTCGACTCGATGGTGAAGTGAAAAAATTCAAAGAGATATTGATTGAAGCGACTTTCTTAATTCGTGCACTTTTCTTTTTGCTGTTCGGGTTTTTGATAGATACTCAAGAATTATTAGATGTAGAAACATTCTATTGGTCTGCAGGAATTGTAGGCGCCATTTTCCTTATTCGATTGGTTCAGCTCAAGTTGTCACGATTACCAGCGATGCCTCTAATGTTTATCGCCCCCCGTGGATTGATCACGATATTGATTTTCTTAGAAATTGCCCCTGCAGACAGGATTGAAATTGTTACGAAACCATTAGTGATACAGGTGATTGTATTGACTGGGTTAGTACTTATGATTGGACTCATTTTTAACAAGAATGGAAACGAGGAGGAAGAGGGTAGTTTAGAACCAGAGTTAGATGCTGAGAAGAGGGTAGAGGTTGCTAATCAGGATAATCAGGGGGAGGAGAATTAGTACTTTGTTTTTCTTTTCTTGTCAATTATTTCGAAAGCTTCATCAATTGGAATAGACGGCTCCTTGTCTTTTTTTTATGCATCATAAGCTTTAATATCGTCAAGCTCTTCAAGTTCTTCTAGCATTTTTCTATACTTACTTATGGGAAGAATCACAGCAAGTTTTTTACCAGAATCGTTTGTTATAAATTGTGTTTTCGTGAGTTGAAATTTGACATCACAACAAGATTTCCATGTTCTTCTGTATTCAAAGATAAAGTTTTTCAAAATGAAAAAAGAATCGAGTGTTATCTTTATGGGTCAGTTAGAAATAAAACTAAAAATAACTTACTCCTTCTTCCCATTCTCCTCAACCTCAAGCAAAGTCTCTTCCGTTTCTATTTCTACAGGGAAGAAGAAAGATACAGGATGCTTTAAAAAGTGAGCAAGAATTGCGGAGAATAAAAAACGCAATTGTAGAACATTCATTCCCATAGAGCGCATTGCTACAGTTACAGAAAGAATAAAACTAACTAAGAAATTCATAAGTCCGATAATTCCTATTCCAAGGAAAGCCCAGATAAATAATCTAAGTGAAATTTGCCAATCGGCACCGTAAAGTCCAAGTGCGAAGTTACCGCTTGCGAATGTGATGTGACGAATGTCGAGGTTTAATCCTACGAAATATCCTATCGAAGCTGTACTTCCCATGAATACACCAAACCAGAGGTTAGACATGATTCCAGGGTGTTTTCTAGCGTGAAAACTTGCTAATTTAGCAGCACGTTTCTTGCCCAAAATTACTTTTAATAAGGGGTGTTCTTTTATTCTAAATTCTATGCGATTGTGTTTGATACGATTACTGATGTTACCCGCGATTACCCCGGAAAGGAATAAGTAAACCCCAGCAATGGCAGCGTGAAGAAGCGCTAATGATTTTCCAGGGTGCAAATCATTAATCAATTTATCTGCTTTGGATTCCGCAAGGTTAAAGTCCCAGAATAATTCGATCAACCAACCTCCAAGTAAAGCAATTGGAAAAGCCATTACAACGTTACCAACAAACGCTATAAATTGAGATCGGAAAAGTCGTGCAAAAAGAATGGCAAACTTATCAAACTGGCCTCTTTTTGTATTCTTAGAACCACTTTCGATTGATTTTACAAAAGCTGAGGCAGTCATCGCAGGTTGCTTGGTTGCCAAAGTGTATCCCATCAGGTAGATTAAAATAAATCCAGCAGCATAGTTCAAACTATAGAAAAAAGCCATTCCAAAGGGGCTTAAATCCATTTTATAGATGAATATTTTTATGATACAAAGTATTCCCACAATTGCGCCACCCCCCAAAGCTGCACGAAGCATTTTATTGTATTCATCTTTGCTTGTCGTGATATAATGTTCACCACTTTTCGCCTTATGATTTGTGATCTCCGAGGCTACACGTTGTGTACTGTTGTTGAATAAATCTATTAGGTTGTTCTTTTTAAAATCTATGTTGACCAGAAACAGAATTAGCTCTAAATTTTTATCTTCTCTCTTTTCACCTTCTTTTAAACGAATGATATTAACAAGGTCCTCAAGTCTTTTAAGTTGTTGCTGTATACGCAGTAAATATTGGTTGACATTTATCGAAATACCGTATTTATCAGAGTTTTTGTATGCTTTTTTAATGAAATCAAAGCATTGCTTGTGAAGTACTGTAATGTGCTTAAAATCGATATCGTCTTCTTTCGTTGTGAAGTTCGGGTCTTCCTTATAATGGTCTAAAAAAGCATTTAGCTCATCCTGAAGCGATATGAATGGATTTTCAAAATAGGCTAATTCAGGAACCATTTTAGTTACTTCGGACTCTGAAGCTGTTCCAGTAATTCTATTGATTAGAGTCTCGGCAGCATAAACCATCTGCAGCGTAGGAGATAGCTTTTTGTCTTTATTGAATTCAGGATTGAGGTTGAGTAGTTCTATTAATCTCTGGAGTTCATCTTTTTCAATTTCATTAATCCAGATTTCATCTTTTCGAACATAGAATATTTGAGTTAGAATATATTCAAAGGAGTTTTTGTCTGGTTGATTTGGTAAGAATTGAGTAATTAATCGCCTTTTAAATTCGCGAAGAAATCGAGCATCCTGAATGATTTCAGAATCAGTGATAATCTTGGCAAAACTTTTATTAGAAAACAAAGTTTCCAGATAATCTCTTAATCCTAAAAGATATTGAGGGTTATCATTGAGTATTGTAAAAAGCTCATCAAGACTTACTTTTTTTCTTCTTCTCCAAATTCTAGGACGTAAAGCATTTACTATTTGAGAGAGAATCCCAGGTTCTTCAACATGCTTCTTCCATTCCTCCCCTTCACCAAAATACTTCTGAAAAAGTTTTGATAAATTAGACTTTGGTCGCAGAAAGGAAAATAAGCCCATATTTAAATTGAATAATACTAGTTCATAAAGAAACGAATCGATTTCGAAACCTCTTCTTTCAAGTTTTTACGCTCAACGATATAGTCTAAGAAACCGTGTTCTAGAACAAATTCTGAGCGTTGAAATCCAGCAGGTAAATCTCTACCGATTGTTTCACGAACCACTCTTGGTCCAGCAAAAGCGATAAGTGCTTCTGGTTCTGCAATATTTATATCTCCTAACATCGCAAAAGAAGCAGTCACACCGCCTGTAGTTGGATCAGTTAAGAAAGAGATGTACGGTAATCCAGCATCAGACAGCTGATTGAGTTTGGCACTCGTTTTTGCCATTTGCATTAATGAAAGTCCAGCTTCCATCATACGAGCTCCACCTGATTTAGAAATAATCATAAATGGCGCTTTTAATTTTATAGCTTTATCGATTGCGCGAGCAATTTTCTCTCCCATTACAGATCCTAAAGATCCTCCAATAAAACTGAAGTCCATCGCAGCGATAACTGTTTCCTGACCGTCGATTTTTCCGTGAGCAGTACGAATAGCATCTGTTAAACCTGTTTTCTTTTGAGTTTCTTTCACACGATCAACGTATTTTTTCGTGTCTTCGAACTTTAAAGGATCTCCCGAAGTAATTTTTTTATCGAGTTCCTTGTATTTTCCTTCATCAAAGAAGATTTGGAAATACTCTTCAGAACCAATACGGTCGTGGTAGCTACAACGCTCACAAACGTATACATTCTTAATATGATCTTCAGAAGTAACTACTGTTTGACACTTTGGACATTTGTACCAAAGTCCTTCTGGAGTTTCTTTTTTATCTTTTGTTGAGGTTTTTATACCTTCCGCTTGTCTTTTAAACCAACCCATAACTTTTTGTTTAATACCTGATTTAACAGGCGAGTTTTATAATGCGAAAATAATGTTAAAGTGTATTCACATTGTTAAGATCTTCAAATGATTTTGAAAGTCGTCTAACAAAAGCCGATTCTCCTTCGCGTAACCATTTTCGAGGATCATAATATTTTTTATTCGGTTCGTCAGGACCATTTGGATTCCCGATTTGCGAATTTAGGAACTCAATGTTTTTAGTGATATAGTCTCTAACGCCTTCATTAAAAGCGTACTGTAAATCAGTATCTAAGTTCATTTTGATAACGCCATAACCAATTGCTTCGCGAATTTCATCTACTGTAGAACCAGACCCACCGTGAAACACAAAATCAACAGGGTTTTCATTCGTGTTGAATTTTTCCTGAATGAATTTCTGTGAATTTCTCAAGATTTTTGGAGTCAATACAACGTTTCCGGGACGATACACACCATGTACATTTCCAAAAGCTGCCGCAATTGTAAATTTATCACTGATTTTACTTAATTCTTCGTAGGCAAAAGCAACTTCTTCTGGCTGCGTGTAAAGTTTGATGTTGTCAACTTCAGTATTGTCAACTCCGTCTTCTTCACCACCAGTTATTCCTAACTCAATTTCCAAAGTCATACCCATTTTGCTCATGCGCTCTAGGTACTTTTTACAAATATCAATATTTTCCTCTAAAGGTTCTTCAGACAAATCAATCATGTGAGAACTGAAAAGTGGTTTCCCCGTTTTTTCAAACTCTTCTTCACTAGCATCAAGTAAGCCGTCAATCCAAGGTAGAAGTTTTTTAGCACAATGGTCAGTATGTAAAATCACAGTAGCACCATAAAGTTCAGCCATTTGATGAACATGTCTTGCCCCAGCAATTGATCCAGCGATAGCAGCTTGTTCTTTATCGTTTGGTAAAGATTTACCAGCATTAAAGTGCCCACCACCATTTGAAAATTGAATAATTATTGGTCCGTTTACTTTAGCAGCAGTTTCCATAGCCGCATTAATCGAATTGGAACCAACAACATTTACAGCTGGTAAGGCAAAACCTTTCGATTTCGCATAATTAAAAATTGCTTGAACATCATCTCCTGTTGCAACTCCAGGTTTAATTGAATGTGACATAATCTTCCTTTTTTTGAGGTGGACAAAGTTAGTAAATATCTTTTTGATAGTGGAGTAATGCGATGTTGTTTTTTGAAGGACTAAATTTCGATGCTTACTTGTTTTTCCACAGATTTGTTGGATTTATGGGATTTTTTTCGTGTCGCTCATGAGGTTGTCCACAGATTACTCAGATTAACACACCTGTGCCTACCAGGGCGTCGGTAGATGTTTTTTTGGGTTCGCGGTCGCTCACTTTTTGTCCACAAATTGTTTGGTTCGCATCCCGAATAGTCGGGAGAGGTTGCTCACTAGAGGGTTTCTACAAATTTCACAAATTGGCACAAAGTGAAGACCATTCGGTAAATATTTTTTCGGTTTTCGTGGTGAACTACTCATACTTCATTTAGGCACAATAGAATCACCTACACACCCTAGCAATTTGTGGACATTTGTGAAATCTGTGGACTGATTCACGCCCTACAATACTATAAATCCCATAAATCTGTGGACAGACTCTCACCCCCTCAACACTAATCCGTGCTTTCCACAAATTTTTTAAAATCATTCGAGTATTTAAGTGATTGTTTTTTAAACGAACCGCCGATAAAAAAGGCAAGGATTTTCATGAAGCCTTTGAATTTGAAATATTGATGAGTCGTATACAATGTTTTGTTCTCATCAATTTTTTCGAAACGATTGTCTACTTCGTTGTATACGCCATTTACTTCATAGCTCACTAAATATTGTTTGGGTAAGTCGCGCTTTAAAACAGTTTCTATCATCTGCATTTTACGTTTCCCCATGTTGAAGTTGAATTTGGTTTTTGCGCCTTCTTGGCCTTGTTCTCCTTCGATATTTTCGAAAGATTCGAGCCCTTTCATCCAACTTGAATAATTGTCTTGATTGTCAAACTTTTCAACTACTTCTTGTAATGGTCGATCGATATCTACTTCAACTGTGTACTTCATTTTTTATTTTTTAACCCTTCCTCTTAACATTTCTCTTTTACCTGGTGGACCTGGGATTTTTTCAACTTGAAACCCCGCTTCAATTAAGTCTCTCCGCACTTGACCTTTGGCACAATAAGTTACAAAAACACCATCGTTCTTCAAGCTTTTGAATAGTTTTTTAAAAATCTCAAGTGTCCACATCTCTGGTTGTACCCTTGGACCAAACGCATCAAAATAAATTAAATCAAAGGTGTTTTCTGCTGGCTGATATTCATTTAAAAATAATTGAACCTTTTTTAATTTGAATGTCGGGGTTATCTCAACTAATTCATTCCATTTTGAAGAATGTATTTGCCAAAACAAATCTTCACTATTTTTTATTTCTGGTAGTTCTTGATATTTTAAATCTTTCAGCTCATCAGGTTGAACGGGGTACGCTTCGAGGCCTGAGTAATTAATTGTTTGCTTTGTCTCTTTGGCTTTGTTTAACGTTAGAATGGTATTTAATCCAGTACCAAATCCAACTTCTAAAATGTTGATTTCAGTCTTTGAAACTTCAGAAAGTCCGCTTTTGATGAAAACATGTTGGGCTTCCTGGACAGCTCCGTGAACAGAATGATAACTCTCGTTCCAATCCGGTAAATGAATTGTTTTGGAACCATCATTTGTGACAATAATTTCTCTTTTCATCCTGTTCGTTAATTTCCCGATATTAAATCGGTTCAGTTGTGCAAAACTAATTAATGTTTTAGAATAAAAATAGATTGGTCAGGTTGTCTTTTCTGATATTAAGTAGCTTGAAAGTTATCCACAAAAAATGAGTTTTTCACATTGGTGGAATAAGAATTGAAAAATGCGTTTATCGAAATGGAATTGAATATATTTGTACTATGGAGAAAGAGGATAAAAGAGAAAATAAATTAAGTACGAATCGCGTTCAGCGTTCAAAAAATGCACCGTCTGTTGATATTGGTCGTGTTCCTCCTCAAGCTATCGACTTAGAACAAGCTGTTTTAGGAGCTATGATGATTGATGGAAATGCTGTAAATGACGCGATTGACATCCTCCGTACCCACGAAGCATTTTACGATCCGAAACACAAAGTTATTTTTGAATCGATTTCAGATTTGTTTTCTGGTTCTCAGCCGATTGACTTGTTGACGGTTACTGAGCAATTGCGTAAACTTGGAAAGCTTGAAGTAGCAGGTGGCGCTTATTATTTGTCCTCTTTAACAAACAAGGTTGCTTCTGCAGCACATATTGAATATCACAGTAGAATTATCATTGAAAAGTACATTCAACGTGAGATTATTTCAATGACCAGCGAGATTCTTAAAGAAGCTTACGATGAAACTAAGGATGTGTTTAGTGTATTGTCAAAAGCCGAGGAAGATCTTTTTGCCATTGCTCAAAATAACATGAAAAAGAGCTACGACACCATGCAAAGCGCCATGGGGGAGGCGATAAGTGAAATCGAAAGTGCTCGAAAAAATACTGATGGAATATCTGGTGTTCCTACAGGATTCAAAGACTTAGATCGAATGACATCGGGCTGGCAGCGTTCGGACATGATTGTAATTGCCGCTCGTCCAGCGATGGGGAAAACGGCATTTGTTTTGTCCATGGCTCGAAATACTGCTGTGGATTATAACATGGGAGTTGCGATGTTCTCACTTGAGATGTCCAGTGTGCAGTTGGTAAAACGTCTCATTTCATCTGAAGCGAGAATTGATGCCGAAAAATTGAGAAAAGGGAATATCGCTGATCATGAGTTTCAGCAAATACATACACGAATTGCAAAGCTATCAAAAGCTCCAATTTATATCGATGACACACCGGGGATTTCAATTTTCGAATTGAGAGCAAAGTGTCGCAGAATGAAACAAAAACACGACATCCAAGTTGTGATTATTGATTATTTGCAGTTGATGACTGCGGGTACAGGAAAAGGTGCTGGAAATAGAGAGCAGGAAATTTCACAAATCTCCAGATCGATTAAAGAAATTGCCAAAGAGTTAAATGTTCCTGTAATTGCATTGTCCCAGTTGAGTCGTTCTGTAGAACAGCGTGGTGGAGATAAACGACCAATTCTTTCCGATTTGAGGGAGTCTGGAGCAATTGAGCAGGATGCCGATATCGTTTCTTTCATTTACCGTGCTGAGTATTATGGCTTGATGGAAGATGAAAAAGGTCCGACGGCTGGAATGGGAGATATCATTATTGCAAAACACAGAAATGGTTCGACTGACAGTGTACGATTGAAATTTATAGGTAAGTATGCTCGATTTGATAATATTACTGCTTTTGAAGGTGATGATGAATCATTCCAACCAGCTCCGTTAAATCCGAGTAATGAATTTGACCAAGAGCCATCGACGAATGTTACAATGCCTAGTAAGATGAATGAGGATGATAACGATGATGATTTTGATTTTAGTAACAATGAAGTTGAAGATAATCCGTTTTAATTGGTGATTCTGGATCAAAAATTGTACTTTTTAAGAAAAAGATTTATGATGAAAGCAAACTTTCTCTCTGTTTTACTGATTTTACTTACAGGTTTTTCAGCCTTTGGTTCTCAAATCTTGGTTCCTATGGATCAAACGCAAAAGAATCATTTAAAAGCTTATGGCATTTCTTATTATGTGCTGGAAAACGATGTGACAATGGAATGGCTATTGAACTATCGCGGAGGATCTTTTTTAATGCCTCACCTAGCAGCTATTGAAGATGAATTAGTCATTCGTGGTGTAAGTTATGAGATTTTAGCTGATGGTCAGGTAAATGATATCAAAAGGAATATTTCATCTCCTGAGGCAAATCAAGAAGTTGTTCAATTAGAGGTTGCGCCAAAGATTGCTGTTTATACCCCTGAAGGAAAACAACCTTGGGATGATGCCGTGACTTTAGTTATGGAGTACGCAGAGATTCCCTATGATAAAGTATATGACAGTCTAATTTTAGCAGGAGGTCTCGCTGAATATGATTGGCTTCATTTACATCACGAGGATTTCACAGGACAGTACGGTAAATTTTATCGCGCTTATAAAAATGCGCCATGGTATAGAGAGCAGGTTCGAACACTTGAAAACAGTGCGCAGAGTTTAGGTTTTGAAAAGGTGTCAGAAATGAAATTAGCTGTGGCGGAAACAATTAAAAATTATGTTATTGGTGGAGGATTTCTATTTACTATGTGTAGTGGAACAGATAGTTTTGATATTGCTTTAGCAGCGCATGAAACCGATATTTGTGAATATATGTATGACGGTGACGGAATGGATCCAAATTTTCAATCTAAAATGGATTTTAGTCAATCGTTTGCTTTTGAAGACTACGAAGTCTCGAGTAATCCTTTAGAATACGAATACTCTTCAATTGACGGAACAGATCGCCACAGGAAAGTAACGGAATCAAATGACCGCTTTTCACTCTTTGAATTTTCTGCAAAATGGGATGTAGTTCCGACCATGTTAACTCAATCACACGAGAAGATTATCAAAAACTTTTATGGTCAGACGACAGATTTTGTAAAGGAATATATTAAGCCTTCAGTTACAATTATGGGCGAAACTAAATCCTTAGGTACAGTGAAATATGTTCACGGTGAGATGGGAAATGGCACTTGGACCTTTTATGGAGGACACGATCCTGAGGATTATCAACATAGAGTTGGTGACCCTCATACTGATTTGAGTTTGTATCCGAATTCTGCAGGTTATCGATTGATTCTAAATAATGTGCTTTTCCCTGCTGCGAAAAAGAAAAAACGTAAAACTTAGAAGATGTTTTACTTTTTAGCAAATAAAACCTTTCGGGGCCCAATATTGATTCTCATTATCTTTGGAGTTTTTCTCTATTTCATTGATGAATTTTCAGAGTATTTAATTTCTGCAATGAGTGGAGTAAAGTTCGAATATTTTGAATCGCCTTTCTTGAAACTAATTTACCTTCTGCTCTTGGTCGTAACAATTGGCTTTTTGTCAGCACTCAATAAGAATGAGTTGGTTTCAGAAAGTCGTAAAAACAAAAGTGTACTCGCCTTTCTATTGATAACGATAGCTGCAACTTTAATTGGTCTGGGAATTCATATTTATTCGGTAGTAGACGTGATACTTTCGAAACAAAGCATGATGGACTTAGAAAGTAACTACTTGTTGTACTATATTACAGACTATTTTTTGATGATCGGTTATATAGTAGGTAGTTTTAAATTTTTGCGACCAGCGATTCATCAGAACTGAATAATGTAATTCTGGAAATCTACATCAGAATCTAAATTTATTTTCTTTGATATCCTATACTTTTTCTTGAAAACGCTTTCATGTGAAATTTGCAGGAAGTTCGCAATGTCTTTATACGAGATATTTATTCTTACCAGAGAACAAAATTCTAAATCTTTTTGAGTGAGGTTTGGATATTTTTTGGATAATCGAGGTATGAAGTCAGGGTCTACTTCTTTGAATCTTTCAATAAATGAGTCCCAACTTTTGTTTACAGTTACGAGGGACTTTAATTGACCACTTAAGGAAGAAGAAACATCGCTGCTTTCAAACTTCTTAATTAAATTTTCAATCTTTTCATTCATGTTGCTAACCTCCATAGAGTAACCAAGTAATTCTGATTTTTGTTGCTTGATGAGTTTCTGTTTAAGCTCTAAGTTTTCTCTTTCTATCTCCAGTTTGTTTATTAAGTCAGCGTTACTTTCTTTTTCCAATTTTAAAACTTTATTCTTATAATTAATTCTTGAGCGCCAAATTATAATTATAAAGAGTATAATAAAGACTGCGATTAGTATAGATAATGTTAAAATTGATATATTCTTTTTTTTGTTTAAAACATCTAATTTTAGCTCAGTAGTTGTGCGCTCATTTTCGTGAACTCTATACCTGGTTTGAAGTTCATCAACGAGTTCTTGTTTACTTTCGTAATAAGAAGAATCTTTGAGTTTATGGGATTGAAGAGATAATTCAAAAGCTTTTTCGTTGTTATCTATCTTCGAAAAATATTTTGCTGATTCTAAAAGAAATGAATATTGATATTCAATGTTTGTTTGATCTAACGAAGGTTCTGTTTCCTCGAAAACCTTCTGAGCTTCGTCATATTTCTTTAGCTGAACTAAATTAACCATGTAATCCCTTGCAATTGTTACTAATCTTTCCGAATTGGATTCTTTAGCATTTTTGTAGGCAATTGAATGAAACTTATAAGCTTCATCGAATTTTCTTAGGTCAGATAAAATATTTGCTTTTACACCATTAGAGATAGCGATGAGGTTTTTGTTTTTATAAACTTCTAATCCTTCGATGCTTTCATTGATAATGATAAGTGCAGAGTCTTTTTTATCAAACCAATTAAGACTCTCTGCTAAATTGATAAGCGTTAAGTAGTAATTTTGCATTTGATTTGTCTCTTTGAATAGTGCTAAAGACTTGTGATATAGTTCATTTGCGTACTCAAATTTGGACTGTTTGTAATAGGAGTTTGCTAAGCGTTGTATTATCGCAGCCAAATCAAAGTCAGCGTCAAAATTATTTCTTTCAAAAATCCCTATTGATTGTGTGAGATATTTGACTGCTTCGTCATTATTTAGTGTAAGATTATAATTAGCTCCAATTTCCCCTAAGGTTTTTGCATAACCTAGTGAGTCATTTTCTTTTGCATAATAATCAAGAAGTTTTTCAAATTCTTTGATAGAAGCTTCATATTGACCATCGTTTCTAAGAGAAGTACCTATATTCATCCGAACCTTGTTTAATCGGTAAGGATGATTTTTAAGTAGAATAGCGGCCTTGTTGAAATTCTCAATAGACTTATCGTCATCACCAATTATATTGAAGTAGATTCCTAGAAGATTATAATTTAGTCCTTTTGTAGTGTCGGACATTTGGTCTTCTTTTGAAATTAATTCATCAATCTTTTCTTTTGCTAATGAAGGATCTTTAAATAATGTTTGAAAAACACTATCCTGCTGATTTCTAAAGCTTATCTCTGAATCACTTGTTTGCGATTGTAGATAAAACGGGAAGAATAATATAATTAATAACCATTTAAAGCTATGTTTATTCGTTGGTTTCCTGAAGCACATTTTTTGAAGTTGGTTTTAGTTTTAGCCGTAACTTTAACTAAAGTTAACAAAAAAAATGGCTAAAAAGACTTCTTTTTAGACTTTGTACCAATAAAGTCTTTCAAGTATTTAGGCTCAAAGTAGGCTAAGTCCTCAAAATCTGAGTGTTCAAACTTTTTAAAGGCTAAATTAACTTGACCTTTCGCGCTTGAAATAATATCTGCGTCAAGTTGAACATTTTCGTCTTTCCAAACTTCATTTAGTTTTGAAGTTCCATCACCAACAACTACAAAAGGAATAAATTCATTATAGCTAGTTTCGTCAATAATATCTGCTGAAAGCGGTTTTAAAACTTCGTGATTATTATTGTAAATAGTACTAAAAACCTCCATTCTACGTGCATCGATTGTAGCACAAATATTCATTGAGGGATACTTCTCATGAGCGATAGCTGCAAGACTTTGAATGGAATCTACAGAAATTAGTGGTTTGTTTAGTGCATAACACAATCCCTTTGCTGTAGAAATACCAATTCTTAGTCCTGTATAAGAACCAGGTCCGCTTGTAACCACAATAGCATCTAGATTTTCAAAACTCCAATTAGAATGTTTCATAACTTCTTCAATGAAAAGAGTAAGGCTTTCAGAATGTGTATAGTTTTCACTATTCAACTCTTTTAAGGAAACGAGTTCTCCTTTTTCTGAAGTGGCTACCGAACAGACTTTTGTAGCTGTTTCTATATGGAGTAATTTAGACATAGTACAAAAGTAAGTAAAGTTATCTTTAGACAATTCTGTTTGTAATAAATTGAATATTTTTTATGCTTTTAAGGAACATTTGCTACTTTTGGCAATTGAAATTCAAAACTGAAATATAATGTCATACTTGTTCACTTCCGAGTCCGTTTCTGAGGGTCACCCAGATAAAGTTGCAGATCAGATTTCTGATGCATTAATTGATCATTTTTTAGCATTTGATCCAGAGTCAAAAGTAGCTTGTGAAACAATGGTTACTACTGGTTTGGTAGTGCTGGCAGGTGAGGTTAAATCAGAAACTTACCTTGATGTTCAGCAAATTGCCAGAGATGTAATTGCTCGAATAGGATATACAAAAAGTGAATATCAATTTGATTCAAAATCTTGTGGAATCATTTCTGCGATTCACGAGCAATCTCAAGATATTAACCGTGGTGTTGATAGAGGAGCTCCCGAAGAACAAGGCGCTGGTGATCAAGGAATGATGTTTGGCTACGCAACAAATGAAACAGAGGATTACATGCCTTTAGCTTTAGATTTATCTCACCGTTTGTTAATCGAATTAGCAGAACTTAGGAGAGAGAATGACGAGATCAATTATTTGCGTCCAGATGCTAAGGCTCAAGTTACAATTGAATATAGCGACGACAATAAGCCAGTTCGTATCGATGCAATTGTTTTATCTACTCAACACGACGATTTTGATGAGGATGAAACAAAAGTTTTAGACAAAATTAAGCATGACATTAAAAATATATTAGTTCCAAGATTAGTTAAGAAGTTAAATAATCCGGACGTTCAAAATTTATTTACTGATGATATTACGTATCACATTAATCCAACTGGAAAGTTTGTGATTGGTGGTCCACATGGAGATAGCGGATTGACAGGTCGTAAGATTATTGTTGATACTTACGGTGGAAAAGGAGCGCACGGAGGTGGCGCATTTTCTGGAAAGGATCCTTCAAAAGTAGATAGATCTGGAGCTTATGCAACTCGTCATATTGCTAAGAATATGGTTGCTGCTGGACTTTGTGAGGAAGTTTTAGTTCAAGTTTCTTATGCTATTGGTGTCGTTGAACCGATGGGACTTTACGTAAATACTTATGGTACTTCTAAAGTGGACATGACGGACGGTGAAATTGCAGAGAAAATAAGTGAAATATTTGACATGCGTCCTGCTGCAATTGAAAAACGTCTTAAGCTGAGAAATCCAATTTATGGACCGACTGCAGCTTACGGACACATGGGGAGAAAACCAGAGATAAGAACGATTACATTCAAAAATGCTGGTCAGGAATCAACAAAAGAAGTAGAACTTTTTACTTGGGAAAAACTTGACTTTATTGATCAAATAAAATCAGCATTTTCTCTTTAGTAAAAGTTGATTTGTAGTGATTTGTCGAAAAGGTTTTCCCTTTTATTATCTTTAGCTTAAAGAATACAAGAAATGGAAGCCATATATATTGACGCTATTTGGTTAGGGTTAGCTTTTTTGAGTGGTATAGTGATGAGGCAGTTAGGTATGCCCGCACTGCTTGGTTTTTTGGCAACTGGATTCTTTTTAAATTATTCCGAGTTAACAGACAGCAATATTAAAGAAGTTCTTGGAACTATTTCTAGTTTAGGAATCACTTTGCTTTTGTTTACCATTGGTCTAAAAATAAAGATTAAAGCCTTGGTGAAGAAAGAAATATGGATTACAGCCAGTATCCATATGATTCTAACCACACTTGCTTTTTCGGCACTTATTTTTGGACTTAGTTTTATTGGTCTTCATTTCTTAACTGATATTTCTGTTGAAACAGCTTTAGTAATTGGATTCTCACTGAGTTTTTCGAGTACGGTGTTTATTGTTAAATCCTTGGAGGAAAGAGGTGAGATCACTTCAACCCACGGAAAATTCGCAATAGGAATTCTTATTATCCAAGATATTTTTGCAGTAGTTTTCTTAACAGTTTCTAAAAGTGTAATGCCCAGTATTTGGGTGTTAACTTTACCGATTTATTTGTATGTAGTTCGTCTTGTTTTATATAAACTTCTCGACAGAAGTGGTCACGGAGAACTGCTTACAGTATTTGGATTTTTTGCTCCTTTTATTGCTGGAGCATTGGTTTTTGAAGTGTTGGATTTAAAATCAGATCTCGGCGCTTTAATTATTGGAATGCTCTTAGTAAATCATCATAAGGCGGAAGAACTTTACGATCGAATGATGAACTATAAAGACTTCTTTTTAATAGGTTTCTTTATTAATATTGGTCTAGCTGATGTGCCTTCCTGGACAAGCGTTATCGTAGCAATAGTATTGCTATTGGTTGTGT